>Ga0209382_10000090_pt1 | contig 130112 bp, 134 predicted proteins | sample SoiMetdeltSBSDD5_FD_187599 | JGI IMG/M metagenome (GOLD analysis project Ga0209382, IMG submission 187599) | Bulk soil microbial communities from a Populus tree surrounding site in Tennessee, USA - Soil MetaG P. deltoides SBSDD5 (SPAdes) (version 2) | ecosystem: Environmental > Terrestrial >... | reverse complement strand
CGTCACGAACATTGGGCATTTTCAGCCGGCGTCCCCTCGTTCACGATCTCAAGCATGGGCGACCCGCGGCACGTGCTGGGGCGCGCGGCGGAAGAGGCGGCGGCGAAGCTGCTCGAGCGCTCGGGGCTGCGCATCGTCGCGCGCAACGTCAAGCTTCGCCAGGGCGAGATCGATTTGGTCTGCCGCGACCGCGAGGTGTGGGTGTTCGTCGAGGTCAAGTGCCGGCAGGAGCGCTGGGACGACGGGCCCGGCGCGGCCGTGTCGTGGTGGAAGCGCCGCCGGCTCATCCGCCTGGCCCAGGGCTATCTGAAGTGGATGCACATCGCCGAGGCGCACTGCCGGTTCGACGTCGTCGCGGTCACGCCGCGCGGCGACGGCCGTTTCGAGATCCGTCACATCCCCGCCGCGTTCGATGCAACCGGGATCGCCTGAAGTCGAGCCCGTGAGATTTCGGGTACAATCACGCTCCCGTGACGATTCTCTGGGATGCATACCGTAGCGCGCTCGGGTCGATCGCCCAGGCGGTAGGCCGCACGCCGCTGGTCACGCTCAATCGCGTGACGGCCGGCATCACGCCGCCGATCCACCTGAAGCTCGAGTGGTACGGCGCGACCGGAAGCCTCAAGGACCGTATCTACCTGCACATGTTCGACCGCGCCGAGGCGCGGGGCGACCTGCGCCCGGGCATGCGCGTGCTCGAGTGCTCCACCGGCAACGCCGGAATCGCCTGCGCGTTCGTGGCCGCCGTGAAGGGCTATCGCTGCACGATCGTCATGCCCGAGGGCATGAGCGACGAGCGCAAGAAGATCATGCGGGCCTATGGGGCCGATCTCGTCTTCACGCCCGGGGGCGAGAGCGACGTGGATCTCTCGCTCCAGCGCCTGGAGGAGATCCGCGCCGGCGATCGCACCGGGTACTGGGTTCCCGGCCAGTTCGACAACACCGACAACGTCGAGGCGCATTACCGGACGACCGGCCCCGAGATCTGGGAGCAAGCCGGCGGGATCGTCGGCGCGTTCGTCGCCTCACAGGGCAGCGGCGGCACCTTGACCGGCGTCGGCCGCTTCCTGCGCGAGCAGGATGCGCGCGTCCGTCTCTACGCGGTCGAGCCCGAGGAGTGCGCGCTGCTGGCGCGCCGCGAGTGGGGCCCGCACGGCATCGAGGGCATCGGCGACGGGTTCATCCCCGAGAACCTCGACGTCGCGATCCTCTCCGGCGTCATCACGACGACCACGGATGAGAGCCTCGTGATGGCGCGGCGGCTGGCCGCCGAGGAAGGGATCTTCTGCGGCATTTCAACCGGTTGCAATGTTGCAGCAGCGCTCAAGCTGGCGCGGCACCGTCCGGATCTGCCGTCGATCGTGACGATGGCGAACGACACCGGCCAGCGCTACTTCACGACGGCGCTCTGCGGCGAGGACAAGAAGGTCGACGTGCCGGAGCGCGAGCACCCGATGGATCCGCGTACGCGTGGCGAGCTCGATCGCTACCAGCCGAAGTGGGAGATCCTCACCTGAATCCGGCCGAGTACGACTTCATCGCCGCGCGCCGGCGTACCGAAGCCAAGGCCAAGTCGGCAGCCGAGAAGCTCACGAGCCTCGTGGACGCCGCATCGCGCGTCAAGGACGGGGACCAGATCGGCGTCGGGGGCTGCTTGTTCTCGCGCACGCCGCTGGCGCTCATGCGAGAGATCCTCCGCCAGCGCCGCCGCGGCCTGACGCTCGCGCGCAACCTCACCTGCAACGAGGGCGAGCTCTTCATGGCGGCTGGAGCGGCGAGCCGCGTGATGACCGCGTGGATGTCGATCGGGCTGCCGTGGGGCGTGTCGAAGATCCTGCGCCACTACGTCGAGACGGGCGCGGTCGCGCTGGAAGAGTGGAGCCATCTGGCGCTCGGGCTCCGGTTCCGCGCCGGCGCGATGGGTGTGCCGTTCCTGCCCGCGCTGACGATGCTCGGCTCGGACCTGGTCGGCGTCGGCGGGCTCAAGACCGTCCAGGATCCCTACACCGGCGAGACGCTCGCGGCGGTGCCGGCGCTCTTCCCGGACGTGGCACTCGTGCACGTCCACCGCGCGGACCGGTTCGGCAATTGCCAGATCGACGGCTATCCGCACATGGACGCCGACATCACGCGCGCCGCGACGACGGTCCTGGTGACGGCCGAAGAGATCATCTCGGAGGAAGAGACGCGCCGGTATCCCGAGCGCACGGTGATTCCGGGCTTCGTCGTGGACGCGCTCGTGCACGTGCCGTTCGGCTCGTTTCCGCACGAGTGCTATGGCCTCTACGAGGCGGACTACGATCATTTCGCCGAATACTGCGGAGCGATCGACGCGCGTGGCCCGGCGGCAGTCGGCGAATACCTGGAGCGCTACGTGTACGGACCGCCGACCTGGAGCGACTACCTCGACCTCTTCGGCGGCGAGCGCATGGCACTTCAAGCCAAGCGCGCCAGGGAATTGACGAGATGACCTCGGCAAGCGCCTTTCTCAGGCCACCCTCGGTCGGCGCCGGCCTCGTGCGGCCGATACAATGACCGAGCGGTTCAATGCCTCCGAGCTGCTCGCGGTCATCGCGGCGCGGCAGCTGCGCGACGACACGACCGTGTTCGCGGGCGTCGGCGTGCCGCTGCTGGCGGCCGCGCTCGCCAAGCGGCGGCACGCGCCGCGGCTCACGATGGTGATCGAGGGCGGCATCGTCGGACCCCAGATCGCGCCGGGGCGCTTGCCGGTGTCGACCAACGAGATGCGCGCCGGTCACCGGGCGACGATGCTGCCGGGGATCACCGACGCGTTCCTGTTCGCCCAGCGCGGCTTCGTCGACGTCGGCTTCATGGGCGGCGCCCAGATCGACCAGTACGGCAACATCAACACGAGCGTGCTCGGCGCCGACTACTGGCACCCGAAGGTCCGCCTGCCCGGGAGCGGCGGCGCCAACGACATCGCTTCGCTCTGCCGCGAGGTTATCATCGTGACCGCGCACGAGAAGCGGCGCTTCGTCGAGCGCGTCGACTTCATCACGAGCCCGTCGTGGATCAAGGGCGACGGCTCGCGCAAGGCGGCCGGCCTGCTCTTCGGCGGGGTGTCGCGAGTGGTCACGACGCTCGGCATCCTCGGCTTCGACCCCGACTCCAAGCGCATGCGGATCGAGGCCACCCACGCCGGCGTCTCGCCCGACACGATTCGACAGAACACCGGCTTTTCGCTGCTCGAGGCGCCGCGCATCGAGACCACCGAGCCGCCGTCCGACGAGGAGCTCGAGATGCTGCGCGCGCTGGACCCCGAGCGGCGCTTCCTCGGCTGACATGACCACCTTCGGGCTCGCGATCAAGAACTTCGTCGGTCCGGCCGAGACGCCCGACATCGACGCGCTCTATACGTACGCGCAGCGGGCCGAGGCGCTCGGGTTCGAGTCGCTCTGGGCGTGGGACCACGTGATCCTCGGCGTCGAGCCTTCGTTTCCCATCCTCGACGCGGTCGGCACTTTGACGGCGATCGCGGCGCGCACCAGCCGGATCAAGCTCGGCACCGGCGTGCTCGTGCTGCCGCTGCGCAATCCGACGGTCGCGGCCAAGGCGCTCGGCACGCTCGACGTGATCTCCAAGGGTCGCCTGATCCTCGGCGTCGCGGCGGGCTGGTACGCGCGGGAGTTCGACGCTGTGGGCGTGCCGTTCAAGCGGCGCGGCCGGCTCTTCGAGCGCAACCTCGAGATCCTCTCGCGACTCTGGACCGAGGACCGCGTCACGTTGCAGGTCGAGGAGCACAACCTGCGCGAGGCCGTGATGCGGCCGCGTCCGGTTCAGAAGCCGCGCCCTCCGATCCTGATCGGGGGCTACGTCGACGCGGTGCTCAAGCGCGTTGCGACCAGCGGCGACGGCTGGCTCACCTACTTCTACACGCCCGAGAGCTATCGGCGCTCGTGGGAGAAGATCGTCGGCTTTGCGAAAGAGGCCGGGCGCGATCCCAAGACACTCAGCGGCACGAATCAGCTCGCGATCTACGTCGGCCGCTCGCGCGAGGCGACCGAGGCGCCGTTGCGCCGCTGGCTCGAGACCGAATGGGACGTCGCCGCCTGGAGCGAGTCGACGATCGAGCACGCCATCCGCGGCAGCGCCGACGAGTGCGTCGCGCAGCTGCGCGCGCACGTCGACTCGGGCGTGGACCGCCTGGTCCTGATCCCGTATCGCTACGAGCCCGAGCAGGTCGAGCTGATCGCCCGCGACGTCCTTCCCCGCCTCGCCCAAGCCACAAAGAAGCCGAGCTAGATGGCTGACCGCCGCGAGACATTCGAGCGCGTTCTGGCGCCCGAGCCCGGGCGCACGGCGCTCGTGGTGGTCGACATGCAGCGCGGCTTTCTGGACCCGGGTGAGGCGATGGAAGTGCCGCCCGCGCGCGAGATCGTGCCGGCGATCCAGAGCCTCCTGAGCCTGTTCCGCGACAAGCGTCTGCCGGTCGTGTTCACCGAGTTCGTCTACTCCGAGAGCGTGCCGGTGCTGATCGGAAGCCTGCACCCCGAGCACCGACCGGCGGCGCCGGGCGCGCCTCGCGGCTTCGGTCTACCATCGTCCTCCTGTCTGGAGGGAACGCCGAGCGCCGAGACCGTGCCGGCTCTGGCGCCGCGACCCGGCGAGATCGTCGTCAGAAAGCGCGGCTACGACGCGTTCGCCGGCACACAGCTCGACACGGCGCTCAGAGCCCGGAACGTGACATCGCTCGTGGTGACCGGTACGATGACGGACATCTGCGTGCTGGCGACGGTGACCGCCGCGCTCCATCGCGAATACCGCGTCACGGCGGTGGAAGACGGCGTGGCCACGCTGTGGCCCGAGATCCAGCGCGCCGCGCTCGACATCATGGCGCGGGCGTACGGCCGTGTCGCGACCGCGAAGGAAGTCGTCGACCAGATCTCTGGGTGGTGAGGAGAACGCGATGACCCAGCCGCTGCGGTTCTCGGGCGTCATGCCCGCCAACGTGCTCCCGTTCACGTCAGACCTGGCGATCGACGAGCCGGCGTATCGACGGCATCTGCGCTGGCTCGCCGACACCCGCGGCGTCACCGGCATCGTCGCCAACGGCCACGCCTCGGAGGTCTCGTCGCTCAACCGAGAGGAGCGCCGCCGCTCGCTGGCGATCGCGCTCGACGAGGTGGGCAGCGCCTGTCCGATCGTCGCCGGTGTGTATTCCGACGGCACGCAGGACGCGGTCGATGTCGCGCGCGACGCGCGCGCCGAGGGCGCGGCCGGTCTCCTGGTGTTCCCGCCCACCTTGTTCATGTGGGGCGCTCAGCTCAAGCCCGACATGGTGCTGCGCCACTTCTCCGAGATCGCGGCGCGCGTCGATTTGCCGATCGTCGTGTTCGAGTACCCGCCGGCCTCCGGCATCGGCTATTCGCCGGACACGCTCGCGCGGCTCGCCGAGATCCCGCAGGTGGCCGCGGTCAAGGACTGGTCCAACGAGATCGTCGCCTTCGAGGCGAATCTGCGCGCGCTGCGCGCCACGGGCCGGCCGGTTGCGATGCTCTCGGCCTTCACGATGTCGCTGATGGCGACGTTCCTGCTCGGCGCCGACGGCGCGATCTCCGGCATGGGCAGCGTCACCGCCGATCTGCAGGCGGAGTTGTTCGAGGCGTGCGGCAAGGGCGATCTCGACGGCGCCCGGCGGATCAACGATCGGCTCGCGCCGCTCGTGTCGGTCTTCTACGCGCCGCCGTTCGTGGATATGCACAACCGGATGAAAGAGGCGCTCGTTCTCCTCGGACGGATCCCGGCCGCCTACGTGCGTCCGCCGCTGACTCCGGTCAGCCAGGTGGAGCGCGAGTCGATTCGCCGGGCGCTCGCGCTCGCGGGCCTCTAAAAGGAGCCGCACACCATGAATCTCGGGATCAAGGGCAAGAACGCAATCGTCTGCGCCGCCAGCAAGGGGCTCGGCAAGGGCTGCGCCATGTCGCTCGCGCGCGAGGGCGTCAACCTCACGATCAACGCGCGCACCAAGGACGCGCTCGAGGCCGCGGCGAAGGAGATTCGCGACGCGACGGGCGTGCGCGTGACGACCGTGGCCGGCGACATCACGACCGACGCGGTGCGGGCGCAACTGCTGCAAGCGTGCCCCAACCCCGACATCCTCGTGAACAACGCGGGTGGGCCGCCGCCCGGCGATTTCCGCGAGTGGGACCGCGACGCGTGGCTTCGCGCGCTCGACGCGAACATGCTGACGCCGATCTTCCTGATCAAGGCCACCGTCGACGGGATGATCGCGCGGCGCTTCGGCCGCATCGTGAACATCACGTCGGTCTCGGTGAAGTCGCCGATCGACATCCTCGGGCTCTCCAACGGCGCGCGCGCCGGGCTCACGGGCTTCATCGCCGGGCTGTCGCGCAAGACCGTCGCGCACAACGTGACGATCAACAACCTCCTGCCGGGTCCCTTCGACACCGACCGGCTCCGCTCGACGATCGCGACCGTCGCGAAGGCGAGCGGGCGATCGATCGAGGACGTCGCCCGCGAGCGCCAGTCGCAGAATCCGGCCGGCCGCTTCGGCACCGCGGAGGAGTTCGGCGAGGTGTGCGCGTTCGTCTGCAGCGCCCAGGCCGGCTACATGACCGGTCAGAACTTCGTGCTCGACGGCGGCGCTTACCCGGGCACCCTCTAGCGGGTGGCTCTCGCTGGGTGGCGGGCCGACGCGGGCAGGCGGTGCCGCCGGGGTCGTTCGACCACGCGGCACGCGGGCGCATGTCCCGGCTGGGCTCCATCCAGGCGCCGGACGTCCGCTGCCCCTCGGAGGGAACGGGTCTCATCGACCCCGCCGGGCACCACCTGCCCGCATCGGCCCGACATCCCTTCCGATCATCCGCTTAGGCTGAACTCTTGCGCGGCGTAGAACTTTCGGGGTTTAGAACCCTTGCGTGGCGGGGATGGTTAGTGTAAGTAGGGGCAATTCTCTTACCGGACATTACGGTGCCCGTGGCAGAGGCATTGGTCTGGCCCGGCGCCGCAAGGAGGAATCTCCGATGGCTGAACGCTGGCACGACGAACCCTGGGCGAAGCACATGTGGTGGAGCGGCAAGACGACGCGCCGCAAGTTCCTGGCGCTGACGTCGACCGCGGCCGGTGCGCTGGGCGCGACCATGCTCGTTCCGGCGCCCTGGCGGGATGCGTTCGGCCAGGCCAAGCCGTACAAGGTCGGCGTGCTTCAGCCGCTCTCGGGCACGGGCGCCGCCGGCGGCAAGACCGCGCTGGTCGGCACGCAGATGGCCGTCGATCGCATCAACCATTCGGGCGGCGTGAACGGGCGGCCGATCGAGCTGGTGATCGCCGACTACGAGTCCAAGCCCGACGTCGGCCGCCGCAAGGCCGAGAAGCTCGTCCTGGAGGACAAGGTGGACGTCGCCGAGGGCGGCTACCTCTCGAACGTCTGCCTGGCCTGCATGCCGGTGTTCGAAGAAGCCAAGACCGTATGGATGATCGGGGTCTGCCTGGACACGACCATCACCACCAGCAAGTGCAGCCGCTACGTCTTCCGCCCGTTCGACTACGCGCCGGCCCAGGCCGTCGGCTTCTCGCCGTATCTCGTCTCGAAGCTCGGTAAGAAGTGGCACATCGCGTACCTCGACTACGCGTGGGGGCAGTCGACCCGGGACGCCTTCATCGAGCAGATCAAGAAGAACGGCGGCGACGTCGTCGGCACGACCGGCGTGCCGCTCGGCACCGCCGACATGGCGCCGTTCGCCTCGAAGATCACCGGCAACTTCGACGGCCTCTTCGGCATCTTCTTCGGCGCCAACGCGGTCACCTTCACCGCCGCGATCTCAGACCTCGGCCTCACCAAGAAGTACAAGTACGCGGGCGACGGGGCGATCGCCGAGTCGACGCACCTGACCGCGCTCGGCCAGAAGATCGAGGGCTTCGTCGGCATCAACCGGTACATCCCGGTGATGGACCCGCCGCTGAACACGCCCTACCACAAGAAGTTCTTCGACCAGGCCGTCGCCGAGCTCAAGAAGATCGATCCCTCCGGCCCGCTGCCGGACCGGTACGTGCAATCGAACTTCGAGGCGATGAACTTCCTGAAGCTCGGCATGCAGAAGTCGCGCTTCCGCGGCCGCGAGGACACGAACAACCTGATCGAGGCCCTCGAAGGTATGGAAGTGAAGGAAAGCGACGACTTTCCGCAGGGCGACAAGTCGATCCGGAAGGAAGACCACCAGGCCTTCATCCGTGAATTCATCTTCACGATCCAGAACAACAAGCACAAGCTCTTGGAGACGATCCCGAAGGAGAAGACGTTCGTCCCGCCGGCCTGCAAGTTCGCGTAGAGCCATCGGGGGCTCGGAGCGTCCCAGGATGATCGGGACGCTCCGGGTCATGCTCTAGAGCGTGTCCGCGCTGACCGAGTCCGCTCCGCTCCTCAAGACGGAAGGCCTGACCGTACGGTTCGGCGGTCTGGCCGCCGTCAACAACGTGAGCATCGCTGTGCCTCGCGGCGAGATCCGCGGGATCATCGGCCCGAACGGCGCCGGCAAGTCGACGTTCTTCAACTCGCTGACCGGGGTGATTCGTCCCACCGGCGGGCGGATCGTGTTCGACGGCGAGGACATCGCGGGCCTGCCGCCTCACGTGATCTCGCGCAAGGCGATCGCCCGCTCGTACCAGATCACCAACATCCTGCCGGGCGCCACCGTCCTCGAGAACGTCCGGATCGCGAGCCAGTCGCGCCGACACAACTGGAGCATGCTGCGCCACCATCGCTCGTACGGGGACGTGATCGCCCGCGCGCGCGCGGTGCTCGCCGACGTGGGGCTCGGCGGCAAGGAAGACGAGCTCGCGTCGAATCTCTCGCACGGCGAGCAGCGGAACCTCGAGATCGGCATCGCGCTCGCGACGGAGCCGAAGCTCCTGTGCCTGGACGAGCCGACGGCGGGGATGAGCGTGAGCGAGACGCACGCGACGGTCGATCTGATCCGCCGGATCGGGCGCGACCTGACGATCCTGATCGTCGAGCACGACATGGAGGTCGTGATGGGCCTCGCCCACACGATCACCGTGCTGAACTACGGCGAGGTCCTGGCCGAGGGGCGGCCCGCCGAGATCCAGGCCAATCCGAGAGTGCAAGAGGTTTATCTCAAGACCTGATGCTCGTCCTCGAGAACGTCGACGCCCATTACGGAAAATCCCACGTGCTGCACGGCGTGTCGATCGAGGTGCGCGCCGGCGAGGTCGTCGGCCTGCTCGGGCGCAACGGCGTCGGCAAGACGACGACGCTCAAGGCCATCATGGGCATGGCGCGCCGCACCGGCGGCCGGATCACGTTCGAGGGGCGCGATCTGCAGGGCGTTCCGCCGCACGGCCTCGCGGGCCTCGGTATCGCCTGGGTGCCCGAGGAGCGGCGGATCTTCCGCCTGCTCACCGTGCTCGAGAATCTGAGAACCGGGCTCGACCGTCCGGGGATGACTCCGGCCCGCCGCGAGGCGCTGCTCGAGAAGGTCTACGCCTACTTCCCTATCCTGAAAGAGCGGCGCAATCAGGCCGGCGGCACCCTGTCGGGGGGCGAGCAGCAGATGCTCGCGATCGCCCGCGCGATGGTGCTCGAGCCCAAGATCATCCTGCTCGACGAGCCGACCGAGGGGCTGATGCCGCGCATGGTCGCGCAGATCCAGGAGATCGTCCACGCGCTCCATCGCGACGGCGTGACGATCTTATTAGTCGAGCAGAACGTCCCGCTGACACTCGACGCCGCCGGGCGCGTCTACATCATGGAGAAGGGCACCGTGCGCCACCACGCTTCCGCTGCCGAGCTGCGCGCCGATCAACGCGTCATTCACGAGTACCTGGGGATCTGAGATGGACCAGATCATCATTCAAACCCTCCACGGCCTCGTGAACGGCATGGTCCTGGCGATGGTGGCCTCGGGCCTCACCTTGATCTTCGGCATCATGGACATCGTCAACTTCGCCCACGGCGATCTCTTGATGCTCGGCGCGTTCACCGGCGCCACGGTCCTCGGAATGACCGGGAGCTACTGGCTCGCGCTCATCGTCGCGGCGATCGTCATCGCGATCCTCGGCGCCTTGCTGCAGGTCACAACCCTGCGCCCGCTGATCGGCCGCGACCCGCTGACGACCATCCTCGCGACGTTCGGCGTCTCGTTGGTCGTCCAGAAATACGCGCTCTGGCAGTGGGGTCCGTCGGTGCGCCAGATCAGCGTGCCGGTCGGCGGGGACTTCACCCTGTTCTATCTGCAGTATCCCTGGTACCGGATCGTGACAGCGCTGCTGGCCGGCTTGATCATCACCGCGTTGTGGCTGTTCCTGAAGTACGGCAAGTACGGCATCTGGATCCGCGCGACAACCCAGGACCGGGTGATGGCCCAGGCGATGGGTATTCCGGTGCCGCTCGTCTACACCGGCGTGTTCGCGATCGGCTCGGCGATGGCGGCGGCCAGCGGGGTCCTCTTCGGGCCGTTCGCCGGCGTCACGCAGACGATGGGATTCGATTTCACTCTGCGGGCGTTCATCGTGGTGGTCGTCGGCGGCATGGGCAACCTCGGCGGCTCGATCCTCGCCTCGATCTTCGTCAGTCTGCTCGAGAGCTACGCGGCGATCGTGGTGAGCCCCGCCCAGGCGGTGATCGTCTCGTTCGTGGTGCTGGTGTTGACGATGCTCTTCCGTCCCACCGGCCTGTTCGTGCCGACGCCCAAATGAGCACCGCCGCGATGTCCGCCGTGCAGCCGAGGACGCGTGCCGCGGGCTACTGGACCGCGTTCGCGATCGTCGTGGCGGTACTCCTGGTGGCGCCGCTGGTCCTGCCGCCATTCTGGCAGCGCTTCGTCACGGAGATCCTGATCTGGGGACTCCTGGCGATGTCGTCCGACATCCTGATCGGCTACACCGGCATGGTCTCGTTCGGGCACTCAGCGTTCTTCGGCCTCGGCATGTACGGCGCGGCCGCCGCGCTCCTCACGGTGAAGCCCCCGAGCTTGTGGCTCGCGCTGGTGTACGGCCTGGTCGCCGCCGGCGCTGTGGCCGTCTTCGTGGCGTTCTTCGCCACGCGTCTGCGCGACATCTATTTCGCGATCTCGACGCTCGTGTTCTCGCAGATCTTCTACGTCATCATCTTCACCTGGACCGAGGTCACCGGCGGAGAGAACGGTCTCACGTTCCGGCAGCCACGCCTGTCGATCCCGGGACTGTGGAGTGATGCCTTCACGCCGACCACCTTCCACTGGTTCGTGCTGATCGTCGTCGTGTTGTCCTACCTGCTGGTCCGGCGGATCACGCAGTCGCCGTTCGGCATGGTGCTGCAGTCGATCCGGGAGAACGAGCCGCGCACGCGCGCGATCGGCTATCACGTCGAGCGCTACAAGATCGTGGCGGTGATGCTCTCGGGGCTCTTCGCGGGGCTTGCGGGGGTGCTCTACGCCATGCAGAACAAGTTCGCCGCGCCGGACTTCGTCTTCTTCGTCGTCTCGGGCGAGGTGGTCATCTTCAACGTGATGGGTGGGATGGGCACCCTGGTGGGACCGTTCGCGGGCGCCGCTTTCTTTCTGTTGCTCCGCGAGGGCCTCTCGCGCTTCATGCCCGAGTACTATCTGATCCCCGTCGGAATCATCTTCATCATCATGATCATCTTCCTGCCGCAGGGACTTCTGGGGTTCCTGCGTCGCCGCCTCAACTCGTAGCGGCCAGACGCGCGGGTTACGGACGCGTGACGGAGACGCGGGTGCGGGCCTCGCGACAGGCGTGGACGGCGGCCGCGTAGCCCTTCAGCAGAGGATGCGGGCGCTCGGGTGTCGAGCCGGCCTGCGGTAAGAACAGCGTGGCGATGAAGAACGGGTGCTCCGGCAGCTCGACCATCCTGATCTCGCCCTCGTCGCCGATGCCGCTCACGCGGAGACCGCAGGCCTCGAACTGCAGGCGATAGTCCGGGTTCACCCCGTAGTTGCAGTAGTACCCTTCGGTCGCCTCGGCCACGCCGTAGAGCCGCGCGGCGCGGGTGCGGGGCACCAGCACCACGCGCTGCTGCTGCCCGACCAGCGAGCAGGCGAGCGCGGTGATGACGAGCCGAGAGGCGCCGGGGCTCGTCTCAGCGTGGTCGGCGTCTCGGTACCCGAGGACGTTGCGCGCGAACTCGACGATCGCGTGCTGGAAGCCACCTCACGTGCCGACCAGCGGAACTCCGCGCTCGCGCGCGTAGCGAACCGCGGCGAGGGCGCCGTCCATGCTGCGGTAAGGGCTCGCCGGCGCGATGAAGACCCCGTCGTACGCGGGTAGCCGCACGTCCCAGTCTCCGGGTGAGTCCGTCGCGAGCCAGGTGACGTCGAGGTCGACGTGCTCGAGCGCCGTGTTCGTGAGCTGGTGGGTCGGGTTCGCGGCGTTGAAATCGCCGACGATCGCGATACGCGCGCGGCCAGCCATCACTTCCGCCTCATCCCGCGCGAGAGGGTATCACACGGTACGATGTGACTAGAGGGTCGAACGATGGTTCGCGGCTCTGCCAGGATCGTGCGGCGTGCGCTCCACTGGCTCACGGCTCGGGAGGCCGCCGTGCTCCTAGCCGCGCTTGGGATCGTGGTGTCGCTCACGGTCTTCTCGAAGACGGCCGGCGAGATGTCAGAGGGCGATCTCCGCGAGTGGGACGAGAGCGTGCTCCGCCTGATGCGGTCGGAGAAGGATCCAGCCGTCCCGGTCGGTCCGACGTGGCTGGTCCAAGCCGCGGTCGACGTGACCGCGCTGGGCGGGACGACCGTCCCGGCGCTTTTTCTCGTGATCGCCGTCGGCTACTTGGTCCTCGAACACCGCTACGACGCCATCGTGCTCGTCGTGGTCGCCGCCGTGGGGGCCGGTCTCCTCGGCGAAGGTCTCAAGTGGTGGTTCGCGCGGGCGCGGCCGGCGATCGTCCCACATCTGGTCCACGTCGGCAGCGCCAGCTTTCCTAGCGGCCACTCAATGCTCGCGGTCGTGGTTTATCTCACGCTGGGCGCGCTGCTGGCGCGCTTCATCCCGCGCCGGCGGAGCCGGACCTATTGCGTGGTGGTGTCGCTCGTGCTGGCTCTGCTCGTCGGGCTGAGCCGCGTCTACCTCGGCGTCCACTATCCGAGCGACGTGCTGGCGGGCTGGTCGGTGGGCCTGGCGTGGGCTCTCCTGTGCTGGCTGGTCGCGCGCTATCTACAGTATCGAGGACGGGTGCAGCCGCCCGCCTAGAGATCGGCGGTTTGCCGGACGACCGGCGCGAAGCGCTCCATCCGCTCGAGGCTCTCCGCAAGATTCTCGCTGCGGAAGTCGAAGATGATCTCGCTCACGCCCAGGCGCGCGAACGCGCCGATGTCGTCGGCGATCTGCGCCTCGCCGCCTGAAAACGGCCGGCGCTCGCCGCCGGGCCCGATCACCTTCTGGCCGACGTCGTACACCGGCGCCTTGTAGGAGATGGTGAGCGCCTTGGGATCGCGGCCTTCGGCCGCGGTGAGGCGATACAGCTCATCGAGCAGAGCTCGCAGCTCGGACGGCGGCAGCGGTACCGCGGCGTTGGCGCCGACCGGATGCCAGCCGTCGCCCAGGCGCGCCGCCCGCCGCAGCGCCGCCTTGCTATGGCCGCCGACCCAGATCGGCGGATGCGGCTTCTGCACGGGATGCGGGCGGCTGTGCAAGGCGTCGAAGCGATAGAAGCGTCCGGCGAACGAGGCCGGGCTCCTGGTCCAGAGCGTCTTGAAGATCTGGATGTACTCGTCGGTCACCGCGCCGCGGCGATCGAAATCGGGCGCGCCGAGCGCCTCGAACTCCTCGCGCATCCAGCCGACCCCGACCCCGAGCGTGACCCGTCCTTTCGAGAGCACGTCGATGGTCGCCAGCGCCTTGGCCGTCAGCACCGGATTGCGATACGGCACGATCATCACGCTGGTGACCAGGCGCAGCCGCGTGGTCTTGGCGGCGACGAAGGCCATCAGCGAGAGCTGATCGAGCACATCGCCCTGCCCTGGGAAATCGCCGGAGACCGTGTACGGATACCGCGACTTGATCGTCACCGGAAAGACCAGGTGGTCCGCGATCATCACCGAGGCGAAGCCCAGGCGCTCACCGCGCTGGACGAGAGTCTCGAGCGCCTCTGGGGTGGCGGTTTGACCGCGGGTGGGAAGATAGAACCCGTATCGCATGGCCCACACCATACATCAGATCCGCGGGTGCTCAGTCGTTAGGCGCGCCTCGGCCGGCGGGGCCCCAGCCCCGCGACGGCCTGCGGCGCGCACGACCGCGGCGGTCGCTGGTGGTCGCGCGTCGGACGCGTTATCCTGACCGGCGCGTTCGATGAACTTCGATTTCACCGAGGCCGAGCACGCGTTCGCCGAAGAGGTTCGCGGATTCCTGCGCGCGAACCCGCCCGAGAGCTTCGCGATCGACGGCATGGACGCGGGCTACGGCTCGGGCGCCAACTCGCGCGCGTTCATGAAGGCGCTGGCGTCGCAGGGCTGGATCAGCATGTGCTGGCCCCAGGCGTTCGGGGGCCGCGAGCAGCCGATGTTCATGAAGCTCGTCCTCATGGAAGAGCTGGCGCTCGCCGGGGCGCCGTTCGGTCCGCTCGCGGGCGTGTGGCAGACGGCCGACGCGATCATCGAGTACGGCACTGAGCGGCTGCGCCGCGAGATCTTGCCGGCGGTCGCCCGCGGCGAGGCTGCGTTCTGGCAGGGCTACAGCGAGCCCGACGCGGGCTCCGATCTGCTCGCGCTCAAGACCGAGGCGCGCCGCGACGGCGATCACTACGTGATCCGCGGCCACAAGATCTGGTCCAGTCACGCCGGTATCGCCACGCACGGCCTGGTGTTCGCGCGCACGAGCCGCGAGGCGCGTCGCAGCCGCGGCTTCAGCATGTTCGTGGTCGCGAACGGGACGCCGGGGATGGACATCCGGCCGATCCGGAGCATGACCGGCGAGGTCTACCACCACGAGGTATTCCTGGACGAGGTGCGCGTGCCGGCCGATCTCATGCTCGGCGCGCCCGGCGAAGGCTTCCAGGCGCTCCTGAACGGGCTCGACGCGGATCGGTTCTGGGGGCGCTTCTACAAGTCGCCCGCGCTCGCGCGCGTGCTCCGCCAGCTCGTCGAGTATGCGAACACGACGACGGTGAGAGGCGCGCCGCTCTCGCGCGATCCGTCGATCCGGCGACGCCTCGCCGCGATGGCGTCGGAGATCGCGGCGCTGCGGCTCCTCTTCTACCGCGCCGGCTGCCTCATCCGCGACGGCGCGCCGCTCAGCTACGAGACCGCGATGGCCAAGGTGTATGCCGACGAGTCCGGTCAGAAGCTGGCGCGTCTCGGCATGGACCTGCTCGGCGTCTGGGGACCGCTGCGCGAAGGCTCGCGGTGGGCGAAGCTCGGCGGACACATTTCGCATCTCTACCAGACGACGCTCGGCCACACGATCGCGGGCGGCACCGCGGAAGTTCTGCGCACCACGGTGGCCGTGCGCGGCCTCGGCCTCGCCGCAGAGCCCAGAGCCGGCGCCGAGGCGAAGGCCCGCTGAGATGGATTTCCGCCCGTCGCCCTCACAGCAGATCCTCACCACGACCGCTCGCGCGTTTCTCCGCCAGCATTGCCCGCCCGAGATGGTCCAGCGTCTGGCGCTCGACGAGCGCGGCTTCGACGAACCGCTCTGGCGCCGCATGGCCGAGCTCGGGTGGCCCGGGCTCCTGATCCCGTCCGACCTCGGCGGCAGCGACGGCTCGTTGCTCGACGTAATTCTGCTGGTCGAGGAGATGGGGCGCGTCGGCCTGCCAGGCCCGTTCGTGGCCAGCGCGGTGGTGGCGACCTCGCTGGTGCTGGCGGCAGGGAGCCCGGCGCAGAAAAAGCGCCTTCTCCCCGAGCTGGCCGCGGGCGCGCGCATCGCCAGCCTCGCGCTGGTCGAAGAGACCGGCTCCTTCGATCCCGAAGCCGTGGCGCTCGAATGCGCGCTGCCCGGGCGGCTCAGCGGCCGCAAGCTCTTCGTCAAGGACGCGCACGTCGCCGACGATTTGATGGTGGCCGTGCGCATCGGCGGCGCCCTGAGCCTGCTCGCGATCCCGGCGGATCGGGCGGGCATCACGCGGCTCCCGCTCGATCCGATCAGCGGTGAGAAGCTCTTCGAAGTGACGTTCGATCGCGTCGAGCTCCGCCCGGACGATCTGTTCGGCGCGGTCGGCGACGGCGTGGCGCTCCTCACCTCAGCGCTGCTCGCCGGATCGCTCGCCCGCACGGCCGAGATGGTGGGCGCAGCGCAGCGCGTGCTCGAGCTGGCGGTCGAGCATGCCAAGACGCGGGTCCAGGGCGGGCGCCCGATCGGCGGATACCAGGCAATCCAGCACGCGTGCGCCGATCTCGTGCGCGACGTCGACGCGACGCGAGGGCTCCTCTACGCGGCGGCGTGGAAGGCCGCCGAGGGCCGGCCGGCCGACGCCGACGCGGCGCTGGCGAAGGCGTACGCGGGCGAGGCGTGCCTGGCGGTGGCACGGCGCGGCCATCAGATCTTCGGGGCGATCAGCTACTGCGAGGAGCACCCGCTCCACCTCCTGCACAAGCGCATTCAGGCGGCGAGCGTCGACTTCGGCGACGCGCCGCTTCACCTGGAGACCGTGGCGCGCGCGATCGGCCTGGCATGAACATTCTGCTGCTCTCGATGCCGGACTCGTTCGAGCACATGCCGTCGGTGGCCATCCGGATGCCGAACGGCGCCTTGGCGTCACTGGCCGGCAACGTCGATCCGCATCATCGGGTCGCGATCGCCGATCTGATCTTGGCCCAGCAAAGCGTGCGCGAGACGGTCGAACGCCTCGTGCGCGAGATCGAGCCCGACGTGGTCGGGCTATCGGTCATGACGTTCCAGCGGCACACCGCGCTCAGGATCATCGAGCTCGTTCGGCGTCTTCGGCCGGCCGCGCGCATCGTCGTGGGCGGCTACGACGCGAGCCTGGCCCCGGAGGCCTACATGGCTCCCGACGCGGGCGTGGACTTCATCGTGCGCGGCGAAGGCGAGCTGACGTTCCGCGAGCTGATCCGGGCGGTCGAGCGCGGCACGGATCCGGCCGGCGTGGCCGGCCTGTCGTTCAAGGACGGCGACGGGTTCACGCACAATCCCGATCGCTCCGTCAGCTCGCTCGACGGCGGCGACGTGCGCCTGCCGAACCGGAGCGCGCGCGTCCTGCACGGCTACACCATGGTCGGCCGTCAGGTCGACGTCGTGGAGACCTCGCGCGGGTGCACGTTCGACTGCAGCTTCTGTTCGATCATCGAGATGCGCGGTCGCAATTTCCACACGTACGACTTCGGCCGCGTCCTCGACGACATCCGCGACGCCCGCGCGCACGGCGCTCGGGCGATCTTCCTGGTCGACGACAACATCACGCTCAACGTGCGGCGGTTCGAAGGCCTCTGCCGCGCCATCATCGAAGCCGGGCTCAGCGATCTCGACTACACGGTGCAGGCGATGACGTCGGCCATCGCCAATCACGGCAAGACCTTGGCGCCGCTCATGCGCCGCGCGGGATTCCGCTACGTGTTCCTCGGTATCGAGAACATCCTCGAGGAGGATCTCGAATTCCTCCGGGCCGAGGCGAAGAACCGGCAGCGCGGGGAAGGCGCCGGCGGCGGCAACGCCGCGGTCACGGCGATCGAGTACCTGCACGCCAACAAGATGTACGTGGTCGGCGGCCTGATCGTGGGCAATCCGCAGGACACGCGCGCCTCGATCGAGGCCAACCTGGCGTTCGCGCGCCGCTACGTCGACGTGCCGTACATCCAGCACCCCACTCCTTATCCGCGCACGCCGATGACGAAGACCTTCAGGGAGCAGGGGCTCATCATCAACGAGCGGCTCGAGGACTACGACGGCACGACCGCCGTGGTGAGGACGGCACACCTCGAATCGGACGAGATCGAGTTCCTCCGGTGGCGCGCCGATCGGTGGATCAAGCTCAAGCACCTGCCGGTGGCGCTTCTCCACACGCCCCTGTTCGCCCTGCGCAACGGACTCAAGATGCTGCGGTACACCTTCAGGGGCACCACTATTCGATCCATTCTGGGCCTCGAGGACGAGCGGAAGTCGTTCGAGCGCTATCGCGCGCTGCGCCGGGCTGAGCGCGTGTACTTGTAAAGACCATTAAGGTAAAACACGAGCGTCGTCGCGGGGATACCCCGAAGACGACTGTTGACACACCGTGGGCTGGCCCGCTAGACTTCCGACTCGTGGAAAAGCCTACGACGATTCCACCGGCGTTTCGGCTTCTCGGCCGCGGCGTATTTTGACCCACCGCAGAACTCCCCCCTGGCTCGTTCGGTAGTCGCCCCGTAACACGCGGGACCCCTAGGGACCTCGCGCAATCATCGAGTAGGCGCCGCACAGCCGTCGGTCGCATGAAACGGCCACGGTCACCCGGCGCCCGGGGAGAGAACGCATGCGGCTGGCGTCCAAAATCTTTCTGACCTCGGCCATCGTGATCGTCGTACTTGCCGGCGTTGCGGGCCTCAGTCTTCGCGCGATCGATCGTCTGGCTTCGGCCAACCGCGAGATCGTGACGCGTACGGTTCCGGCGCTCCGCCTCACTGCAGCCGCTCGTGAGGCGATCGAGCCGCTCATGCGCCTGGAAGCGCGCGCGGTCATCTTCGGCGATCCGCATTACACGAGCGCCTGGACGGAGCGGGCCGCGCAGGTCGCCGAAGATCTCGAGCGGCTGGCCAGGTACGCGCAGAGCACGTGGGAGAAGCTCTATCTGCGTGAAGCGAGCGCGGCCTTCGACGCCTACCGCCGTGTCGTCGCCCGCGAGCGCGCCCTCATGCAGATGGGCGATCAGCGTGGCGCCGCCAATCTGACCGACGGGGAATCGCGGACCTTGGCCGAGCGGGTCGAGGAACGACTCGGAGCCCTGATGTCCGCGACCCACACGCGTGTGCTCTCGGTCGAAGCCGAGACCGCGCGCGTCGAGGGACGGATGTGGACCTCGGTACTGGTCGCGCTGGGCGCCGCTGTCGGGCTGGCGCTCCTGAGCGCGGCCGTGCTCTCACACCGCATGACGCGCTCACTCGCCGAGCTGTCCTCCGCGGCCGCGGCGGTCGCGGCCGGCCGGTTCCGCGAGCCGCTCGTGGTCAAGAGCCGCGACGAGATCGGCTCGCTCGCCCGGTCGTTCAATTCGATGGTCCGCCAGCTGCGTCAGGTGGAGGAATCTCGCCGCGAGTTCTTCGCGACCGTCTCGCATGAGCTGCGGTCCCCCCTCACGTCGATCCGCGGCGCCGCCGAGCTATTGCGCGAGGGCATCCCGGGCCCGCTCACCGAGAAGCAGAAGCGCCTCACCGACATCGTGTCGGGCAGCTCCGGCCGGCTCCTGCGTCTGGTGAACCAGATTCTCGAGATGTCGCGTCTGCAGGCCGGGCTCGTGGAGCTCGAGCGGAGCCCGCTCGATCTCGCCGACCTGGTCGATCGCGCTGCCGAGGAGCTCCACCCGCTCGCGTCGGACGCGGGCGTGACGTTGGAGTGCGAGCGCATCGGCACGAGCTTTACGTACTACGGAGACGTCGAGCGTCTGCATCAGGTCGTCGTGAACCTGGGCGCGAACGCGATTCGGTTCACCCAGCCGGGTGGCCGTGTCGTCACGCGCGTGATCGACGCGGGCCCGGAGTACGAGGTGCAGGTCGAAGACACCGGCGTCGGGATCCCAGCCGATGCCCTGCCGCACATCTTCGAAGCGTACCGCCAGGCTCACCGAGAGCGCGGCGGTACGGGGCTCGGGCTCGCCATCGTGCGCGGTATCGCGGAAGCGCACGGAGGCCGCGTCACCGCCGAGTCTCGAGAGGGGAAAGGCAGCCGCTTCACGGTCCTGCTGCCGCGCTCCTAGCCGCTCCGGGGCGTACGTCGTCGAGTCTTCACCCATTCGTGGCGGGTCTGTCACCCGCCGTCTGTAAGCTCAGCGGTAAGGATCGAGCCAGTTGATCAATCAGTTTCTTACCAGTGGCATGAAATGGCCTCCCCACACGGGCATTAAGTAGCTGATTTTTCGTTGCCTTACCCTAGCACCTTGTTTGCATACCGATTGGATCGCTGAAACACCATCCGGGAGGAAACAGTGCAAACTGAGCGAGTCGAGTCTGTGACGGCGGCACCTGAACCTCCTCTCTTCGACGGCCATCCCCGGATGCGGGAGATCCGCTCGATGATTGAAAGCATCGCGGACACGGATACGACCGTCTTGATCCGTGGCGAGAGCGGTGTCGGGAAGGATCTGATCGCGCGCGCGGTGCACGCGGCCTCCTCGCGCCGGCAGGGGCCGTTCGTCAAGGTCAACTGCGCTGCAATCCCGCAAGAGCTGCTCGAGTCCGAGCTTTTCGGTCATGAGCGAGGCGCGTTCACCGGCGCCCACCGCCGCAAGCCAGGCCAGTTCGAATTCGCCAACACCGGGACGATCTATCTGGACGAGATCGGCGAGCTGCCGCTCTCGCTCCAGGCCAAGCTCCTGCACGTCCTGCAGGACTTCCGGTTCTCCCGGGTCGGCGGGCACATGCCGATCGACGTCGACGCGCGGGTGATCGCCGCCACCAACCGCCAGCTCGAAGACGCCATGGCGCAGGGCGAGTTCCGCGAGGATCTCTACTATCGCCTCAACGTCGTCGAGATCCAGGTGCCGCCGCTGCGGGAGCGCCGCGAGGAGATCCCGGGGCTGGTGTCGTGGTTCCTGACGAAGTTCAACGCGCAGTACGGCCGCAAGAAGAGCTTGTCGCCGGCCACCATGAACCGCCTCATGGAGTACCCGTGGGCGGGCAACGTCCGCGAGCTCGAGAACGCCATCCGGCGCATGGTCGTCCTAGCCGACGGCGAGCAGGCCTTCGAAGCCCAGTTCGCGCGCGCGCGCGGTATGAAAACCGTCAGCGCTGCGCCCGCAGCGCCGCCCGCCCCGTCGGTGACCGAGAGCCTGCGCGAGATCGCGCGCCGCGGCGCCCGCGAGGCCGAGCGGCACGCCCTGTCCGAAGTGCTCGAGCGCGTGCGCTGGAACCGCGCCGAGGCCTCGCGGATCCTCAAGGTCAGCTACAAGACCCTGCTCACCAAGATCACCGAGTGCGAGCTGGCGGCACCTGCGCGTCGCCTCTCCTGAGACGGCCCGGTCCGGCCGCCCCGCCCGCGACTTGACAAGCCGCGGGCGGGCCCCTAAGGTCGCAGCGCCATGAACGAGCTCGACGCGCTCGCCCGATCGCTCGCGACCATCCTGAAGGACCGCAAAGAAACGATCGCGGTCGCCGAATCGTCCGCCGGCGGCTTGATCTCCGCGGCGCTGCTCTCCGTGCCCGGCGCCTCTGCGTACTTCCTCGGCGGCGGCGTGATTTACACGCAGGCGGCGCGGCGAGGCCTGCTGCGCGTACCCGATGAGGCCGTGAAGGGCATCCGGTCGAGCAGCGAGCCGTACGCGTTGCTCAAGGCGCGAACGATCCGCGAGCTCCTCGGGGCCACCTGGGGTCTCGCCGAGACGGGCGCGACCGGCCCAACCGGTAACCGGTACGGCGACGCGGCCGGGCACGCCTGTATCGCGGTGGCAGGGCCCGTCGAGCGCGCGATCACGCTCGAGACTGGCCACGGCGATCGCGAGAAGAACATGTGGGCCTTCGCGAAGCGAGCGCTCGAGCTCCTGGAGACGTCGCTGGCCAAGCGGTAGGAGCCCTCGCGCGATGCGAGTCGTCTTCTGGAACATCCGCGCCGGCGGCGGTGTTCGCGTCGGCCGGATCGCCGCGCAGCTCGAACGCTGGACTCCGGACGTGGTCGCCCTTTGCGAGTTCCGCGCGACGCCGCCGAGCCTCGAGCTGGCCCGCTCGCTGGCCGCACTCGGACTCCAGTACCAATGCACGACCGCCGAGCCGGCTCGGCCGAGCGCCAACCGACTGTTGATCGCGACCCGGTTCCCGATGCGGCGGCTGCGGCTTCGGCTCGGGCCTGGCGACCCTGGACGGCTCCTGCTGCTCGCTTCGCTCGAGGCTCCCGCGCCCCTCACCCTGGGCGCGATGCACGTCCCGAATCGGGTGACCGGACGGAAGGACCTGTTCTACGCGGCGGTCCTCGGCCTTCTCAGCCGTTGGCGTCGGGGACCCACCATGGTGCTCGGCGACACGAACTCGGGCCGGCCGGGCATCGATGAAGAAACCCCGGTGTTCGGGCCGCGAGAGGACGCCTGGCTCTCAGGGCTCGAGCAGTGCGGGTGGCTCGATGCGTTTCGCCTGCTTCGGGGCACGGCGCGTACCTACACCTGGTATTCGCCCAACGGCGGCAATGGATTCCGGCTCGACCAGGCCTTCGTGAACGATCAGCTCCGGCCGCGCCTGAGGGACGTCCGCTACGACTGGGGCCGGCCCATCGGGAGTCCAGGCCGGCGGATCAGCGACCACGCCGCGCTCCTGGTCGACCTTCATAGCTAGATCGATCTTCACGGCCAGATGAGGTAGAGTCGGAATCCCCATGCGCTTCGGAACTTACTACTTCCTGCAGGCGCCGCCCGCGATCGCCCACCCGGACGTGATCCGCAACGAGATCGAGCAGATGGCGTGGACCGAAGAGCTTGGCTTCGACAGCGTCTGGCTGACCGAGCACCACTTTATCGACTACGGCCTTTCGGTCTCTCCGGCGGTGCTGGCGGCGGCCGCCGCCATGCGGACGCGGCGGGTTCGAATCGGTCTGGCCGCCGCGATCCTTCCGTTCCACGATCCGGTCCGGCTCGCCGAGGAGCTGGCGATGGTCGACATCCTCAGCGAGGGCCGGCTGGACGTCGGGGTCGGCCGGGGCAACCGGCCGGTGGAGTTCGAGGGCTATCGCGTGCCACAGATCGAGAACCGCGAGCGCTTCGAGGAGTGTCTGGCGATCATGCTGAAGGCGTGGACCCTGGACCGCTTCGCGTTCGAGGGCCGGCACTTCAGCATCCCCGAGGTCCGCGTGATCCCCAAGCCGCTCCAGCGGCCTCACCCGCCGCTGTACGTGGTGTGCACCAGCCCCGACACGATCGAGGCCACCGCGCTCCGCGGCGCCCCGATGCTGAACTCGCTCCTGCGCGGTGGCGTCGAGCAGCTCGCCAAGAGTCGCGATACCTACGTGAAGGCGTGCGAGAAGGCCGGCCGCAGCGCCGCAGAGACCGCGAGTCTCCTCGGCCGGTGGGGCGTATCGCGGCACGTGTACGTGGCGCCGACCGACGCGCAGGCGCTGGCCGAGGCCAAGGACGCCGAGATGTGGTACCAGGAATCGCTGCGGCGCTTTCTCATCCCGGAGCGGATCGATCGCGTGCACCCGCTGCTCCAGCCGGGATTCCGCGCGCTCGAGGAGCGATTCGCTCGCGTCTCGTGGGACGAGCTGGTCGCGGAGAGCGTGGCGTTCGGCTCACCGGAGACGGTCGCCGGGCGGATCGAGGAGTTCCAGCGCCTGGGCGTCGGCGAGATGCTCTGCTGGATGAACTTCGGCGGTCTGCCTCAGGACAAGGTGCGTCGCTCGATGGAGCTCTTCGCCCGCGAGGTCATGCCGCGGTTCCGCTGAGCCGCGTTACCTCGTTCGGCTCAGCACCAATCCGATCGCCTTCGTGAAGGACCCGACCGTGAACGGCTTCTGCAGTAGCGGACCGAGCTTGGGCGCGTCGAACGACGCGTTGTCGCTGAGGTAACCCGAGACGTAGAGCACCTTGATCTCCGGACGCGAGGCCCGAACTCTAGTCACCCACTCGTCGGCGAAGGACGGCGGGATCCCCACGTCCACCACCATCAGATCGATCGGGCCGGGGTGCTGCTGGCTCAGTGCCAGCGCCTCGTCGCGGTTGCCGGCCTCGAGGACCACGTGGTTCTGGAGCTGGAGAATCTCCCGGACCAGATCGCGCACCTCTCGCTCGTTCTCGACTACCAGCACGGTCTTGCCGTCGCTCGGCGCCGCGGCGGAAATGGGTGTGAGCGGCGGCGCCGACGGCTCGGTGGCCCGCGGCAAATAGATCTTGAAGGTCGAGCCGGCGCCGCTGCCGCTGGTCACGCTGATCTGGCCGCCGCACTGGGTGACGACGTCGTAGACGGTCGCGAGACCGAGCCCGCTGCCGCGGCCCGGCTCCTTCGTCGTGAAGTACGGCTCGAACAGACGGGCGCGCGTCTCGTCGTCCATGCCGCACCCGGTATCGCCGACCGCCAGCATCACCGTCTGACCGACGTTCCCGGTCTCGATCGTGAGGCGCCCGCCGCTCGGCATCGCGTCACGCGCGTTCACGACCAAATTCATGATCACCTGGCCGATCTGATGCGGGTTGGCGCTGACGCGCGCGAGGCTCGGGCTCAGCCGCGTCACGAGCTCGATGGCGTCGCCGAGCAGCGGCTGCAGGACGCGCGTCACGTTGCCCACGATCTGGTTCAGATCGACGGGCACCGACGGTGCGCTCGGCCGCCGGTTGCCCAAGAGCACCTGCTGCGCCAGCGCCGTGCCCCACTCGGTCGCCCGCTTGATGGCCTCGGCGTTGCGGCGCAACGGATCATCGGCGCGCAGCCGTTTGAGCATCATCTCCGTGTAGCCGGTGATGACCGCGAGCAGGTTGTTGAAGTCGTGGGCCACGCTGCTCGCGTGGCGCCGAAGGCTCGCGTTGTCGGCGAGGGCCTGCTCGAGCCGCGCGGTTTGCTCGCGGGGCGCCGCGCTGCCCTCCGTCATCGCGCCGCCTCGTCGGTGGGCAAGCTCGGCACGTCGGGGATCAGCGAGAGCACGAGCGTGAAGGTCGTGCCGTGGCCGCGCAGGCTCTGGAAGCTGATCGCGCCGCCGTGGTCCTGAACGATCTTGTGAGCGAGAGCCAGCCCGAGCCCCGTGCCGCTGTCCCGGGTCGTATAGAACGGGTTGAAGATCCGGTCGGTGTCGGCGGGCTCGATGCCGACGCCGGTGTCCTCGACCTCGACCTTGACCCGGTTCACGTGCCGCCAGTGCGGCGCGGGCATCGGGTCGCGGGTTCCGGCCCACCCGGCGCGTACCGTGAGCCGGCCGCCCTGCGGCATCGCGTCGAGCGCGTTGGCGATCAGGTTGACGAACACGCGGTAGAGCGCGTCCTTGTCCCCCTGGACCGACGGGACGTCCCGCGCGTACTCGCGCACGACCTCCACGCGCCGTTCGTCGAGCTGCACGACGTAGAGCTCGAGCGCGCGATCGATGAGCTCGGGTAGCCGGACGTGGGTGAACTGGAGCCGCGGGGGCCGCGCCAGCTCGAGCAGGTTCTCGACGATGACGTTGATCCGTTCGAGCTCGCGCGGCACGACGCTCCGGAAGCGCTCGCGGAAGCTCGGATCGTCGAACCGCCGGTCGAGGTGCCGGCTGAACGTGAGCAACGACGTCAATGGATTCTTGATCTCGTGCGCGAAGCCGGCCGCGAGCGTGCCGAGGGCCGCCAGCTGATCGGACCGCCGCAGGTCGCTTTCGAGACGGCGCACGAGCGTGACGTCGCGGAACACGCCGATGACGCCGAGATCCTTGCCCTCGCCTCCCTTGAGCGGCGCGGTGCTGAACTCGATCGGCAAGGTCGTCCCGTTGCGTCGCCGGAGCTTGAGCGGCACGCTCGCGATCGGCGCGCGAGTGGCGAGCGTCTCCGTCAAGAGATCGCTGACCTCGGACGTGTGGGCGAAGAGCTCGGTGCAGTAGCGGCCGACGGCCTCACCGCGGAAGAATCCGGTCAGGAGCTCGGCGGCCGCGTTGAGCGTCACGAGGCGACCGTCGAGGTCGATCGTCACGATGCCGTTCGTCAACGATCCGAGGATGTTGTCGGTATAGCTCTTGAGATCAGCGAGCTCCTCGAACTGCCGTCGCAGTCCCGCGTGCGCCTCCTCGAGCGCCGTCCGCTGCCGCAGGAGCTCGGCGGCCATATGATTGAAGGCCGCAGCGAGCCGGCCGATCTCGTCCTCGGTCGATGGCTCGATCCGCTGTCTCAGCTCGCCGCGCGAGATGGCCGCGGCCCCTTCGGCGAGCTGCTGGACCGGCCGCCCGATGCGCCGGGCGAGCAGTGCCGCCGCGGCGCTGCCGATCAGGAGCGCAACCAGGGTCAGCGCGCCGAGCTCGAGCCGCGTGCGCTGCAGCTCGGCCTCCATCCGCTGCTTGGACAGGCCGAGGCGTACGGTGCCCCACTTGCGCCCGTCGATGAGAACCGGCATGGCGAAGTCGTAGACAGCCTCGCCGGCATTGGTGACCGTTTCCTGCGTCAGCGGCTCGAGGGTATCGGCCGCCCGCTCGGCCGCCGCGCCGTGCAGCAAGAGCCCCACGCGCTCGGGATAGCGGCTGTGCGCCGCGACCTTGCCGTCGGCGTCGAGCACGACCGCGTAGACGACGTCGTGCTCGGCGGCCATCCGCACGACGTTCTGCTCGAGCGCCGTGAAGTGGTAGAGCAGGAGCGGACCGGCCGAGATGGCCGCCAGGCTCCGGGCCAGCGCCTCGCCGCGTCGCTCCATCTCTGAGATGATCCCAGCGCGCTCATGGTGGTCGACGACGACCATGACGGCGGTCATGACGAGCACGATCACGAGGATCGTGCCAATCAGGAGCTTCGAGCGCAGCGATCTGGGTCTCATCGCGGGCGGTCCAGCCAGATCTTGCGGAATGGGATGTACGGATCGCCCAGCCCGTTGACCTCGACGCTCTTGACGTACGGTTGGAACAGCCGCTCGTACGTGTGGTGGAACACAGGCACGATCGGCGCGTCGTCGAGGATCAATTGTTCGGCCTTGCGGTACCGCTCCACCCGATGCGAGAGGTCGGTGGCAGCCCGCGCGCTGGCCAGCAGGTCGTCGACGACCGGATTGGCGTAGCCGAACATGTTACGGGCGGCCCGAGAGTGAAAGAGCTTGGCCAGGAAGTTGTCCGGGTCCGGAACGTCGGCATACCACGCGTGCAGGAAGACCGGCGCCCTTCCCTCGGCGACCATCTTCGAGAAGGCGGGCCAGTTCGTCAGGTACTGGAACTCCACGGTGACGCCGATCGTCGCCAAGGCTTTCTTGATCTGGTCGTGCTCGCGCAGGATGTCGTCGCGCTTGGTCCCGGACCAGATCGTGATCGGCGGCAGGCCGCGGCCCCCGGGATATCCGGCTTCGGTGAGCAGGTTCTGGGCTTTCTGACGATCGAACGGATACCCCGCCAGGTTGGGATTGAAGCCGAGCATCCCGGGAGGAAGGATCCCGCGGGCGAATGTGTACTGACCGAAGAACACGTTCTGGATGATCGACTCTCGATCGATCGCGTACACGATGGCCTGTCGAACACGGCGGTCGTCGAGGGGCTTCACGCGCGTGTTGAATCCGTAAAAGCGGAGACTGATCATCGGCCGCTTCACGTAGATGTGGCTTCCGTCGGCCGCCAAGTTGCGCCGGTCCGCGCGCGGCGGCACCGGCGCATCCTCGAGGTGGCCTTTTACGAACTCGTCGTACATCGCGTCGCGCTGATCGCCCGGGAAGACGCGATAGACGAGGCGTGAAATCTTGGGCGGGCCGTCGAAGTGATCCGGGTTGGCGCCGAGGACGATCTCCTTGCCGCGTTCCCACCGCACGAACCTGAACGGTCCCGTGCCCACCGGCTGGGCGCCGAATGCCGCGCCCTGTGCCTCGATCAGGTCACGAGGCACGATCTTCGCCTGCCCCACCGGGATGACCGCCACGAACGGCACGACCGCCTCGTTGAGCGTCACCTGCACGGTGTGCCGGTCCAACGCGACGAGACCCGACACCGTCCGGGCTCGGCCCTGGACGTAGTCGTGGGCGCCCTTGATGTTCAGGAAGTAGTCCGCGGCGGCGGAGTTGGTCTTCGGGTCGAGCAGCCTGGAGAACGAATAGACGACGTCCTCGGCGACGACCTCGCGCCCATGATGGAACTTCACGCCCTTGCGCAGCTCGAACGTCCACGTCAGCCCGTCCCGCGAGGCTCGCCAGAATTCCGCGAGCGCGGGTTTGATCGCGAGGGTCTGGTCGAACTGGACGAGCCCGTCGAAGATCTGCTGCGAGACGCTGCGCCCGTAGGTGTCGGCGATCCGCGCCGGGTCGAGCGTCTCCGGGTCTTGCCCCAAAGGCCGCCGATAGACGGCGCCGCTGTCACGGTCAGGGGCAGAGCTCGGCGTGGCCGAGCCGACGCTGATCGGGCGGTTGAGGATGAGAGGCGCCAGCGCGAGGGCGCAGAGGACCGTACCAAGGCCGAGGACCAGCATGAAGGGGGGCATGAAGCCCCCCTTCATACCCAAGAGCTTCCTAGTCCGAGCCGCTGTCCGCAGTGCCGACCGCCTGGAAGAACTGAGTGGGGCCGGAGGTCGCCGACTCGATCACCGGCGCCACCAGCAGGAACGATGCGACCACCGCTGCCACGACAACGATGCCGGCCCATGCCTTCGCCATTGCTTTCCTCCTGAGCGGTTGAGGAGCCCTCCCCATGAGGGCTCCGTGAATGCAACCGCGAGGAGGCTAAGCAATTCGACGACCATTTTGAAGAGGGATCATGAGCACGGGCAAAAAGCGCGTTTCGCAACGGAGGAGCCGTCAGGTCGTGGAGGTCGTCGCGTCGTTGTCGCACAGTGACTGTGCGCGCCGCCCATACGCTGAGCGCCCAGTAGCTGGGCGGTCAGCGCTCCCCGCCCGGCCCGCGCACGCCCCAGCGCGCGAGCTTCACGCGAAGAGAGTTGCGATGCACTTCGAGGATTCGGCCGGCCTCGGTCAGGTTCCAGCCGACGCGCTCGAGAACCCGCAGCACGATCTGCCGTTCGAACTGGTCGGTGGCCTCGTTGAGCGGCAGGGCCTCCGCCGCCCGAACCTTCGTCGCCTGCTGGGGCAGCGACACATCCAGCGGCAGGTCGTTGAGCTGAATGACCGGGCCTTCGGCCAGGACGACGCACCGCTCGATCACGTTCTCCAGCTCGCGCACGTTACCCGGCCACCAGTAGGCCTTCAGCGCGGCGAGCGCCTCCGGCGACAGGCCTTCGACCCGCTTGTGAAATCTCCGGTTGTCCCGGCGGATGAAGTGGTCGACCAGAAGCGGCACGTCCTGGATGCGCTCCCGCAAGGGCGGCACCACGACCTGGACGACGTTGAGCCGATAGTAGAGATCGTCCCGGAAGGCGCCGCGTCCGATCGCTTCCTTGAGATTGGTGTTGGTCGCGGCGATGAAGCGCACGTCGATCTTGACCGGCCGCGCGCCGCCGACCCGCTCGATCTCGCGCTCCTGGATCACGCGCAAGAGCTTCGCCTGGAGATCGGCCCGCAAGGTGCCGATCTCGTCGAGAAAGAGCGTGCCGCCCTGGGCGAGCTCGAACTTACCGAGCTTGCGCTGGTGGGCGCCGGTGAACGCGCCTCGCTCGTGGCCAAAGAGCTCCGATTCGATCAGCGTCTCGGCGATTGCCGCCGGGTTGACGGCGACGAACGGCCCGTCGCGGCGCGGCCCCTGATGGTGGATGGCCCTGGCCACCAGCTCCTTGCCGGTACCGCTCTCGCCGGTGATGAGCACGGTGGTGGACGTGCGGGCGACCTGGACAATCAAGCTGTGCAGCTTCTCGATCGAGGGATCGCGGCCGACGATCTCGTCGAGATCGTGCGCGCGGGCGAGCTCGGAGCGCAAGAACGCGACCTCCCGCTCGAGGGCGCGCCGCTCGAGGGCGCGGCGCGATAGCGACAGGAGCTCGTCCTCCTCGAAGGGCTTGGTCAGGTAGTCGAAGGCGCCAAGCTTCATGGCGGCCACGGCGGTACGCACCGTCTTCACGGCCGTGACGAGAATGACCTCGATGCCTTCGTCGATCGCCTTGATGCGCTCGAGCACCTCGATCCCGTCCATCCCGGGCAGACGGATGTCGAGCAGGACCAGGTCGATCGTGGAGGCGCGAACGACGTCGAGCGCGGCGGGGCCGTCGGGGACGTCCATGACCTCGTAGTGGTCCTCGAGAATCAGCCGAAACGACTCCCGGACGCCGGGATCGTCGTCGACCACGAGGACGACGGGGCGCGCCATGCCGGGACTCTAGCATCAAACCCGAGGCGCTCGCCCGGCGCGCTGCGGGTCCGGGGGCCGTATCGAACGCGTGACATTGACGGGATCCCCCGTGAATCGAAGAATCACCTGGTGCTCGCGAAAGTCCTGTCCGCCGCGCTCGTGGGCGTCGAGGCCGCGCTCGTGCGGGTCGAGGTCGACGTCGCCGACGGCCTGCCGGCGTTCAACACGGTCGGCCTTCCCGATTCGGCCGTTCGCGAAAGTCGCGAGCGCGTGCGCACCGCGATCAAGAACGCCGGCTTCAAATTTCCCGGCGATCGGATCACGGTGAACCTCGCGCCCGCCGACCTTCGCAAAGAAGGCACCTCGTTCGATCTGCCGATCGCGCTCGGCATTCTCGCCGCCACCGGCGTGATCAAGCGCGACGACATCAGTCGGCTGGCGGTCGTGGGCGAGCTCGCGCTCGATGGCCAGATCCAGGCGGTCCGCGGCGTGCTCGCCGTCGGGCTCACGTGCCGGCGGCAGAAGATCGAGACGCTTCTGGTCCCCGTCGCCAATCGCCTCGAGGCGCGCGCGGTCGACGGCGTGCGCGTGCTCGCCGCGCCCACCTTGCGCGACGCCGTCGGCCTGCTCAACGGCGAGACCGAGGCGACACCGCAGGGGGAGCCGACGCCGATCGCGGCGAGCTCGGGCGACGAGCTCGACTTCGCCGACGTCCGCGGGCAGGCTCACGCCAAGCGCGCACTCGAGATCGCCGCGGCTGGCGCGCACAACGTCTTGCTCGTCGGCCCACCGGGCGGTGGCAAGACGATGCTGGCGCGGCGGCTCGCCGCGATCCTGCCGCCGCTGTCGCGGGACGAGGTGATCGAGTCTTCGACCATCTGGTCGGTCGCCGGCTTGTTGCCGCGGCACGGCGAGCTCATGAGCCAGCGTCCATTCCGGGCGCCGCATCATACGATCTCGGTGTCCGGGCTGATCGGCGGCGGCAGCCCGCCGCATCCGGGCGAGGTCACGCTCGCCCACCTCGGCGTGCTCTTCCTGGACGAGCTACCGGAGTTTCAGAAGCATGTGCTCGAGTCGCTGCGCCAGCCGATCGAGGACGGTCGGGTCACGATCGCGCGCGCCAGCGGCGTCAGCGACTTCCCCGCCCGGTTCCAGCTCATCGCCGCCGCCAATCCCTGCCGCCGCGGGTGCCGTTCGCTCGACGCCTGCGTGTGCACGCCCGCCGAGCGGGCGCGCTATCTTGGTCGCCTCTCCCGGCCGCTCCTCGACCGCATCGACCTACATGTCGAGCTCCCCGCGCTGTCGCCCGAGCAGATCCAGAGCTTGGCCTCGGGCGACGCGAGCGAGACGATCCGCGCACGCGTGGCGGTCGCACGCCGGCGGCAGCGCGAGCGTCTCCGCTCCGGCACGATCCGTGTGAATGCCGCGATGAACCCGCGCCAGGTGCGACGGTTCTGTCGCATCTCGACCGACGCCGAGCGCCTGCTCGCCGCGGCGGTGACGCAGCTCGGGCTCTCGGCCCGCGGCCACGACCGCGTGCTCAAGGTCGCGCGCTCGATCGCCGACCTGGCGGGCTCTGATGCGCTGACCGCCGAGCACTGCGCGGAGGCTATCCAGTATCGCGGGCTCGACCGTCAGTGGCGGGCGTGAGGCTAACGGCTTACTGCTTCTGCACGACGACGCGGCCGTCCGGGTTCACGAAGACGCGATAGCGGCTTCCGTCCGAGCACGCGACCGCGTAGTCGCTCTCGCCTTGCTTCGTCGCGGTGACGACCTGGCCGCAGGACTGGCCCTGGAGCGCGATGACCGCGGTCAAATCCTTCAGAACCGTCGCGTCGTCGGCGGCCAGCACGGGCCCGGCCATCAGAACGACCGACGGCACGATCGAGGCGCAGACCTTGGTTCGCCAGCTCATGGCTCCTCCTTCCAATTGAATCAGAGATTCCTGAATTTGTCCGGATCCACCAGAATGCTCCAGAGCGCCTCGCGCGAGGACGAGACGTCGCGGGCGAGCGCCGGATCGCCATCCTGAAGCAGAGACAATACCTTCATGAGGAGCAGATCATAGGCCTGCCGGAGCTTGGTCAGTCTCGAGCTGTCGTGCGCCTTGTGAAAGTCGCGGAATTCGTCCAGCAGGTCGTCAACCTGGTTCTTGAGCGAGAGCTTGGTGAAGACACCGATTGCCTTGGTATCGCGTAGGCGCTGCTCCAGAGAGCCGAGGTCCAAGGTCGGCGCTTTCGCCGGCGCCGCAGGTGCGGCGGCGGGCGTCCGTTCGGCTGGTGCTGGTGCAGAGGGCTTCGGAGGCGCTTGTGTCGCCGGAGGTCGCGGAGGTGGTGTCGCCGGCGCGGGCGGTGTTTGAGCTTGGGGTGTTCGAGCCGGCGGTGCCTGAGCCGGCGGTGTCTGCGGCTCCTTGGTGGACGGCTTGGGCGACGGCGCGACTTCTGGGGCGGGGGCGGCCGTCTTCGGAGGCTCGGGACGCGCAGGTGGCGGCGCTTCGGCGGCAGGGGGAGTCTCTGGCTTGCCCGGAGTCGGCGCGACGGGCGTCGCCTCTCGGCTCCCGGTGCTCTCCGCTGGGCGTGAGCTCTGGGAGGCACCGGCGCACGCCTGGCACAGCAGGGCCAGGATGCCGACAGCCACAACTTTCGCGTGATTGCCTGGTGTCACCCGCTCTCGCTTGCACGCTGCGGTAGTGTGCTGCTCTCCCTCAAGCATGCCTGACATTCATGCGGATGCGAGCCGTGCTCCATAATGGGCGCGATGTCCGCCGTCTCGACGCATAGCCTTCTCGTATCGGACGCAGAGCGGCCGCCGCTGATTCTCGTCCACGGAGCCGCGAACTCGGCGCGCGTGTGGACCTTCTGGCAAGACGAGCTCGCTCGGCACGGATGGTCATCTCATGCGATCGACCTTCGCGGCCACGGCGCCAGCGGAGCCGCCGACCTCAGCGCGACGCGAATGGCCGACTACGCCGCCGACGTGGTCTCGCTCGCGCGCACGCTGCGCCGAGCCCCGGTCCTCCTGGGGTGGAGCATGGGCGGGCTCGTCGCGATGATGGTGGCCACGGCGTGCGAGGCGCCGGCATGCGTCGGCCTGGCGCCCAGCACGCCGTCGCGGGCGCTCGACCCCGCCGTCCCGCTACGCGCCGGCGTCTTCGGGCCCGAAGAATACGGCATCATCGATCGCGATCCCGACCATCAGCCGGCGATGGCGGATCTCGATCGCAGCGAGCGGGTCGTCGCGCTCGACTCGCTCGGGCCCGAATCGCGCCTCGCCCGTGACGAGCGGAAGGCGGGAGTCGTCGTCGACGTTCGATGTCCGCTGCTGATCGTCACGGGGACGAGCGACACGCTGTGGCCACGACACCGGTACGACGCGCTGCCTTTGGCGGGCGACCACGTCAGTATCGACGGCGCCTCGCACTGGGGATTGGTGGTCAATCGCCGCCTGCTGGCGACAATCGCGTCGGAGGTGACCGACTGGCTGGGAAAGGCGCTCGCGCGCGGAAGCGGCGAGATCCGCCCGCGGCGCTAGCGGCGGCCGCGCGGCGGGATGTTCGTGTAGACGATCGAGCCGTCTTCGCCGACGGTGCGATAGACCGGGGTCGGCGGCGCGCTGTTTCCGGCGTTCGTCGTGCCGTCGAAGTGGTAGAGCACGCGCGTCACGTAGTCGCGAGTCTCCGGGTACGGCGGGATCCCTCGATGCGTGACGACCGCCTTCTCGCCCGCGTTGTACGCAGCGAGGGCCAGCGGTAGGTCCTGTCCGAAGCGGTCGATCAGCCCACGAAGATGGCGCACGCCGCCGTCGATGTTCTGCTGGGGATCGAAGCTATTGCGAACGCCGAGCATCGAGGCCGTGTCGGGCATCAGCTGCATGAGCCCCTGAGCGCCCTTCACCGAGACCGCTCGAGGATTGAACGCGGACTCGACTCTGATGACGGCCTGGACCAGCCGCTCTGGAACGCCGTAGCGGTCGGCGGCCTGTTTGATCTCCACCGCGTAGCGCGAGGTGTCGGTGGGCGGCAGCCGCAGGAACCCCGCGGAAGTGCCCGATGAGTACCCGGCGAGGTTCCTGTAGCGCGGGTCGGTGGGCGCGTTGGTGAAATGAACGGTGCCGTCGCCCTCGGAGAGACGGTAGACCTGTGCGTCGGCCGTCGTCCACGCGAGGAGCACCGTCGATACCACACCCAGGAAACATCCCAGGCGGGACATACGGCTATGTTATCCGAGCGGCCGGCGCACCATCAAGACAGAAACGGCGTTCCGGAAGCCCTCAAGTGACCGCAAATCAAGACGTTAACGCCATACGCTCGACCTCGGGCCAGCTCGGGACGCCCTCCAGCGCGTGCTGGAGGACGTCTCTCACCGAATCCACGAGATGCACGGTCAGCTCGTCGCGAACTTTGGCCGGCACGTCTTCCATCAGATTCTTGGCGTTTCGCGCCGGCATCACCAGGGTCCGGATCCCGGCCCTGTGCGCCGCCAGCACCTTCTCCTTGATTCCGCCCACCGGCAGGACCCGGCCGGCAAGACTGACCTCGCCGGTCATGGCCAAACCCGGGCGCACCCGGCGTCCCGTCAACAGGGAGACCAGCGCCGTAGTCATCGTGACGCCTGCCGACGGACCGTCCTTCGGAATGGCGCCGGCCGGCACGTGCACGTGGATGTCCGACGTCTCCCAGAAGTCCGGTGCGATACCGAGCTCATCGGCGTGCGACCGGACCCACGAGAGAGCAGCCTGGACCGACTCCTTCATGACGTCGCCGAGCTGTCCGGTCAAGGTGAGCGTGCGCTTGCCGGGCATGCGCGTCGCCTCGATGACCAGGACGTCGCCGCCCACGGGCGTCCACGCCAGGCCGATCGCGACGCCCGGAACGCGCGTGCGCTCCTCGACCTCCTCGAGCTCGAAGCGCGGCACGCCCAGGAACGACGTGACCACGTCGGGCGTGATCCTCACCGACCCCGTCTGCCCCTCGGCGCGACGCCGCGCCACCTTGCGGCAGACGCTGGCGATCTCGCGCTCGAAGCTCCGCACACCGGCCTCGCGGGTGTAGCCGCGCGCCAGCAGGCGGAGCGCCTCGGGCGTGAACTCGATGTCCTTGCCCGGGTCGAGCCCGTGCTCACGCGCCTCCTTGGGCACGAGGTGCCGTTGGGCGATCGCGATCTTCTCCTCCTCGGTGTAGCCGGCCAGATGGATGATCTCCATCCGGTCGCGCAGTGCCGGAGGCACCGTGTCGATCACGTTTGCCGTCGTGACGAACAGCACGCGCGAGAGATCGAACGCCACGTCGACGTAGTGGTCGCGGAACGAGACGTTCTGCTCCGGGTCGAGCACCTCGAGCAGGGCCGAGGCCGGATCGCCCCGAAAGTCCATCCCGAGCTTGTCGATCTCGTCCAGCATGAACACCGGATTCTTCGTCCCGGCGCGCCGGAGCCCCTGGATGATCTGACCCGGCAAGGCGCCGATGTACGTCCGCCGATGGCCGCGGATCTCGGCCTCGTCACGCATGCCGCCGAGCGAGATGCGATGGAATTTGCGGCCGAGCGCGCGGGCGATCGACCGCCCGAGCGAGGTCTTCCCCACGCCTGGAGGACCGACGAAGCACAGGATCGGATCCTTGCCCGACGGACGGATCTTCTTGACCGCCAGGTACTCGAGGATCCGCTCCTTGATCTTCTCCAGCCCCTCGTGATCCTCGTCGAGGATCGTCCGGGCGGCCGCGATGTCGACGTTGTCGGCCGTCTCCTGCTGCCACGGCATCGACACGAGCCAGTCGATGTACGTGCGCGCGACGGTGTACTCCGCCGCGGCCGGCGGCATCTTCGCCAGGCGGTCGAGCTCCCGGAGCGCCTCTTTCTTGGCCTCCTCGGTCATGCCGGCCGCCTCGATCTTCTCGCGGAGCGCGTCGATCTCGTGGGTCCGGTCGTCGGCGTCGCCCAGCTCCTTCTGAATCGCCTTCATCTGCTCGCGCAGGTAGTACTCGCGCTGGGTCTTCGACATCTCCGACTGCGCCTCGGACTGGATCTTCGAACCCAGCTCGAGGACCTCGACCTCTTTCGTCAGGGCCGCGACGAGCTTTTGCAGGCGCTCGGCGACGCTGATCGTCTCCAGGAGCTCCTGACGCAAGGTCGTCGACAAGGTCGGCAGCGAGCCGGCGATGAGATCCGAAAGCGCGCTCGGACCTTCGGCAGCGCCGACGACGTTCACGAGCTCGTCAGGCAGGGTCGGGGACAGCGCCACCACCTTCTGGAAGAGCCCGGACGCCGTCCGCGCCAGTGCTTCGACCTCGAGCGTCGCCGCGGTCGGCGCCTCGTCGGTGAGACGCTGGATCCGCGCACGGAGGAACGGCGCCTCCTGCACGACGTCGCTGATACGGAACCGCGAGATGCCCTGCACCACCAGCCGCAACGTGCCGTCGGGCTGCTTGAGCGCCTTGTGAATCAGGATGACGGTCCCGATCGTGTGCAGCTCGTGGGCGCGCGGATCTTCTGCACCCGGGTCACGCTGCATCACGGCGCCCAGGATCCGACTGCCCTGGAGCGCGTCCTGGATCAGGCGCACCGATCCCGGGCGTCCGACCGCCAGAGGGGTCACCGCGTGCGGCAGGATCACCGTGCCCCGCAAAGGCAGAATCCCGAGGACGTCGGGAATGTTCAGCTCGTTCTCATCACGCTCAGCCATGGTTCTCCTTTCGACCTAGAACAGATCGACGGGCTTGAGCTGGCCAGATGCCGCGCGAACGAGAGCCTCTCGCGGCTCTTGCGGCCGACTCTGCCCCGTCGCCTCGCCGCCCTCCTCGCGGAGGTACGTGACCAGATCTTCGATCTGCTTCTGCATCTCCATCATCCGTCGCCTCATCTTTAGGATGACCTCGATGCCGGCGAGATTCACACCGAGGTCGCGCGTCAACCTCAAGAGCCGGGACAGCTCGTCGACGTCCTCGGTGGAGTACATGCGCGTTCGCCCGACGGTCCGGCTCGGGCGCACCAGTCCCTTCTTCTCGTAGAAGCGCAGCGTCTGCGGGTGGACGTTCAGCATGTCGGCGACCACCCCGATCATGTAGAGCGGCTTGCCGCGATCGGTCACTCGGCACCTCCCCGATAACGCTCCAGCGCCGTCCGAGTCTCGACCGGCATCAGCCGTGCGAGCTCGCGCACCAGCTCGTGCGTCCGCGCGTCGAGACCCGTCGGCACCTCGAGCCGGGCGGTCACGTACAGATCGCCCGGCGATTCGCCGGTCAGCCTCGGCAGCCCCTGGCCGCGCAACCGAAACACCTGACCGCCGGTCGTTCCGGGCGGCACCACCAGCACGGCCTCGCCCGAGGGCGTCGGCACCCGGATGCGGGCGCCCAGCAAGGCTTCCCATACGCTGATCGGGACGTCGCAGTGCACGTTGTCGCCCTTGCGTCGGAAGAATGGATGCTCCCCGACCCGCGTGCTGACGATCAGATCCCCGCGCGGCCCGCCGAACGGGCCGGCGTTGCCTTCCTCGGGAACGCGAATCTGCGCCCCGGAGTCGACTCCGGCGGGCACGACGACGCCGACCGGTTCGACGACGCGCCGCACGCCCCGTCCTACGCATGCTCCGCATCGGCCGTTCTTCGTGGTCCCGCTCGCGCCGCACTGCGCGCACGGCGAGAACCGCTGGACGTCCAGCCGTGTTCTGGTACCCCGAACCACTTCGGCGAACGACAGGTCGACGACGGCGTGGACGTCGTCACCGCGGCGTCCCTCCGGCAGCGCTTCCTCGACGGCGCCCGCATGCCCGAAGCGGTCGTACATCTGGCGCGCGGTCGGATCCGCGAGGACTCGGAACGCCTCCGCGATCTCGTCGAACAGCTCGCGGGCGCGCTCGTCCCAGAAATTGACATCGGGCGAGTACTGCCGCGCGAGGCGCTGATACGCTCGGCGCACCTCGCGCGGCGGAGCCGTCGCCGCGATACCCAGAACCGCGTAGTAGTCGCGACGCATGAGCGGTTACTTCTTCTTGTCGCCCAGATCCTCGAAGTCGGCGTCGACGACCTCGCCTTCCTTCGGACCCGACGGGCCCTGGGTCGGCCCACTCTGCGCGCCGGCGCCGGGCTGGCCCTGTGACTGAGCCTCGCGGTACATGATCTCCGCGAGCTTGTGCGCAGCGCGGCTCAGACCTTCCTGGGCGCGCTTCATCCGGTCGATGTCCTCACCCTTGAGCGCTTCACGCGCCTCGGCGAGCGCCTCATCGATCGCCTTGCGGTCGTCCTCGGCCAGCTTGGACCCGTGCTCGCCCAGCGTGCGCTCTGTGGAGTACACGAGCGAGTCGGTCTGGTTGCGGACCTCGATCTCCTGCTTGCGCTTGGCGTCCTCGGCGGAGTTCGCCTCGGCCTCCTTCATCATCCGGTCGATCTCTTCCTTCGTAAGACCCGACGACGCGGTGATCGTGATGTTCTGCTGCTTGCCGGTCGCCTTGTCCTGAGCCGCGACGTTCAGGATGCCGTTCGCGTCGATATCGAACGTCACCTCGATCTGCGGGATCTGGCGCGGCGCCGGCGGAATTCCGACCAGGTGGAACTTGCCGAGGGTCCGGTTGTCGCGGGCCATTGGCCGCTCGCCCTGGAGCACGTGGACTTCGACGGAGGTCTGGTTGTCCGCCGCGGTCGTGAACACCTCGCTCTTCTTCGTCGGGATCGTCGTGTTGCGCGTGATCAACGGCGTCATCACGCCGCCGAGCGTCTCGATGCCGAGCGAGAGGGGCGTGACGTCGAGGAGCAAGAGATCCTTGACCTCACCGGTCAGCACTGCGCCCTGAATGGCCGCACCGACTGCCACGACCTCGTCCGGGTTCACGCCCTTGTGCGGCTCGCGGCCGAAGAGCTGCTTCACCGCCTCCTGCACCTTGGGCATCCGCGTCTGACCGCCGACCAGGATCACCTCGTCGATGTCCTTGGGGCTCACGCCGGCGTCCTGCATCGCCTGACGGCACGGACCGAGCGTGCGCTCCACCAGATCGGCCACGAGGGCCTCGAGCTTGGCGCGCGTCAAGGTGAGCACCAGGTGCTTGGGCCCGCTCGCATCGGCCGTGATGAACGGCAGGTTGATCTCGGTCTGCAAGGTTGTGGAGAGCTCGCACTTCGCCTTCTCGGCGGCTTCCTTCAGCCGCTGCAGGGCCATGCGATCCTTGAGCAGATCGATGCCGTGCTCCTTCTTGAACTCACCGGCGATCCAATCCATCACCCGCTGGTCGAAGTCGTCGCCGCCAAGATGGGTGTCGCCGTTGGTCGCCTTGACCTCGAAGACGCCCTCGGCGATCTCAAGGATCGAGATGTCGAAGGTTCCGCCGCCGAGGTCGTAGACGGCGATGGTCTCGTCCTTCTCCTTCTTCTTATCCAAGCCGTAGGCCAGCGCTGCGGCGGTGGGCTCGTTGATGATGCGCAGCACTTCGAGACCGGCCACGCGGCCGGCGTCCTTGGTCGCCTGCCGCTGGCTGTCGTTGAAGTAGGCGGGCACGGTGATGACGGCTTGGGTGACCTTCTCACCCAGGTACGCCTCGGCCGCCTCTTTCAGCTTGCGCAGGATCATGGCGGAGATCTCGGGCGGGGAATACTGCTTGCCCCTCACCTCGATCCGGACGTCACCATTGGCGGCCTTGACCGCTTTGTACGGGACGAGCTTGATCTCCTGGAGCACCTCGTCGTAGCGGCGTCCCATGAACCGCTTGATCGAGAACACCGTGTTCTCGGGATTCGTGATCGCCTGTCGCTTGGCGACCTGTCCGACGAGAATCTCGCCTTCCTTCGTGAATCCCGCGACAGAGGGGGTCAGTCGGCTGCCCTCCTGGTTCGCGATCACGGTGGGATTGCCGCCCTCGACGACCGCGACGACCGAGTTGGTCGTCCCGAGGTCAATGCCGATCACCTTCGCCATGTGAATTCCCCCTTCTCCTTGATCTCAATGGCGACGGAGCGGGCCGCCCCGCTCCGTCGTGTCAACTCCGCTACGACTCGATCGCGATCACGCGACCTCGATCTTGATCTCCTTGGGCTTGACCTCTTCGACCTTCGGAAGCTTCACTTCGAGCACTCCGTCGCGGTACGTCGCCTTCACCTTGTCGGCCTGTACCGGCATCGTCAGCTGCACGCTGCGCTCGAACTTCCCGTAGACGCGCTCCACGTGATGGACGCCCTCGTCATTGGTGTCGCGATTGAATGTACGTTCGCCCCTCACGGTCAGCAGGTCCCGGGTGATCGACAGCGACACATCCTTCTCGCTGATGCCTGGGAGCTCGAAGGTCAGGACCACATCATCTTTGGTCTCTCGCATGTCGAGGACCGGCGCCCAGCTCCGCACAGCCGAGCCGTTTGCCGACGTGGTCGGCCGACCCAGGAAGCTGTCGAACAGGCGGTTCACCTCTCCCTGAATGTCGTTCATGTTGCGGAACGGATCCCATCGCTCCATCGATACGAACGGACGCCAACGCTCAATCGCCATCTAGGCTTCTCCTTGCTCCGGCCGGCTCCTCAGTCTGCCCGGATCCGGTTTGAGTACGTAAGTTATATATCAGCTGAGTATTGGACTGTCAAGTTAGCCTCGGCTCGGTTGGGCGGATATCGGAAAGGCCCTTTGGCGTCAGGGTGATAGGGTGGGCCGATGCGATGGGGTGGCGTAGCCGTCGGGGCCGTGCTGGTCGGGCTCCTCGGTCTGGTCGGAACCTCCCTCTGGGTCGGCTCCAGACTCCTTCAGGAGCCTGACGTCCCCGCTGCGATGGGCTCGCCGGAGGACGGCGTACGAGGCCAGCAGAAGATATTCGAGATCCTGCGCGCTGAGCCGGCCCGGCGAGGGGGGCGAGCTCACCAGGTCGTGATGACCGAAGCCGAGCTGAATCAGTTCATGTCCAAGCACCTCGTCGAGGCTGCGCGGATGCCGGTGACCGTGGGCGCGCTGCGCCTGCGCGGAGACGGCATCGTCGAGCTCAAGGCTCTGCTTTCTGTCCGCGACCTCCTGTCGGCGTCGTGGTTCATGCCTGCCGCGACACTCGCGCCATCCGCCTGGCTGGAGCGGCGGGTGTGGCTGCACCTGGAGGCCAAGACGAGTCTCGAAGTGGGGACGAGCAGGAGCCTGCGCCGCTACCTCCGCTTCGACGTGCGGCGCTTCGCGATCGGCCGCCAACCACTGCCGGGAGGGCTCCTGCGGCTTCTACCGAGCCCGGGGCTTCAGGGCCTCTTCCGCTGGCGGCTGCCCGACTCGATCGAAGGAATCACCGTCGAGCCCGGTGCCGTTGCCGTCAGGGTCGCTTCGTAGCGCGCACGTAGCGGATCTGGAGGTCGTACAGCACCTCCTCGAGGATCCGGTTCTCCTCGGCCGACCGATTCCCCTCGGTCTTCTCGCGAAGCAAGATCAGCAGATCGATTGCGTCGGCAGCCTGGGCCAGGTCGATCTGGCGCTGACCCGTCAGGGGATCCGGCGCGTCTCCCAGTGCGACCACGGCCGAGCTCGCCAGCATCATGAAGAGCCCCGCCAGGCTTCGCTCGCCCGCCGTGGCATCGAGCGGCGACCCCCGTGGCGGCTCTGGCGGCGCGGGCGTGGAATCGGAAGCGGGCTGGCGGGCCGGTTCGTCGTCGTCGACGCGCCGGCGCCGGTCCGTGACCTTGAAGACGTCGTCGGGCTCACCCTGGGCCATCGGGCTGAGCCTAGCACACGCGAAAACCCTTGCTGTATAATCGGTTAGCCTCAGGAACGGAAATGACCGACTCCCCCGGTGTCCTCTTTCAACGGCTCCTCGACATCATGAAGCGACTGCGCGAACCCGGCGGCTGTCCGTGGGATCGCGAGCAGACGCGCAACTCGCTGAAGCCGTTCCTGATCGAAGAAGCGTACGAAGTGCTCGAAGCGATCGAGTCCGGCCGCAGCGCATCGCTGCGCGAGGAGCTCGGCGATCTTCTCTTCCAGGTGGTCTTCCACGCGCGTCTCGCCGAGGAGCAGAGCGAGTTCGCGATGGCCGATCTGCTCGCGCAGCTGATCGAGAAGATGGTGCGGCGGCATCCACACGTCTTCGCCGACGCGTCCGTCGGCACGCCGAGCGAGGCGCTCGCGCAATGGGAGGCGATCAAGCAGCGTGAAGCGCAGGAGCGCGGCGAGCCACGCTCGTTGCTCGACGGCGTTCCACGCGCGCTGCCGTCGCTGCTGCGCGCCCAGCGTGTCCAGAGCAAGGCCGCTCGCGTGAACTTCGACTGGCCGGACGCGCGCGCGGCGTGGCTCAAGGTGGAAGAGGAGATCCGCGAGGCTGCCGACGCGCTCGCCTCCGGCGATGCCGAGCGCGTCCGCGAGGAGCTGGGCGACGTGTTGTTTTCTCTCGTCAACGTGGCGCGGTTGTCTTCGCTCGACGCCGACGACGCGCTGCATGGCGCGATCGAGAAGTTCCGGCGGCGTTTTACGGACATGGAAGCGGGGCTGGCCGCGCGCGGCACGTCGGTCGGCGCCGTCGCACCCGACGAGCTCGAGCGGTCGTGGGCGGCAGCGAAAGCAGCAGAACGCGGCGAGAAACGGGCATGAGGCTCAAGATCGGCCAATCGACGATCACGATCGAGCGCGGCGACATCACCGACTGGGAAGTCGACGCGATCATCAACGCGGCGAACTCGACGCTCGCCATGGGCACCGGCGTCGCCAGCACCATCAAGCGCAAGGGCGGCGTCATCATCGAGGAAGAAGCGATGCGTCAGGGGCCGGTCGAGGTCGGCGAGGCCGTGCTGACCACCGGCGGCAACCTAGCCGCGACGCACGTCATCCACGCCGCGGTCATGGGCCCCGACTTCAAGACCGACGGCGAGCAGATCAAGGCGACGACGCGCGCGGTGCTCGCGCTGGCCGCCAAGCATCGCATCACCTCGCTGGCTCTGCCGGCGCTCGGGACCGGCGTCGGCCACGTCCCGCCCGCGGTGTGCGCGAGCGTGATGTTGGACGCCGTGGTGTCTCATTTGAAAGGCGGTCCATCGGGCCTGAAGCGAGTCGTTTTCGTTCTTTATCAGGACGATGCGTACAAGGCATTTACCGATACGTTGAAAAGACTCGGTGGCGTACAGTAGAAAGTTACAATGGCCCAGCAGCAGGTGAAGCTCGGGCAGCCTGTCAACCGACGCCTCGGGGACCTCCTCGTTGCCGACGGACTCCTCTCCGCCGATCAGCTCAAGAAGGCGCTCGCGGAGCAGAAGGGCTCACCCGAGAAGCTCGGCTCGATTCTCGTCCGCCTGAATTTCGTCAACGAAGATCAGCTCATCGGGTTCCTGTCTCGGCAGTACGGCGTGCCCTCCATCACGCTCGCCCAGCTCGACATCGATCCGGACGTGCTCAAGCTCGTGCCGTCGCCGATCGCGCGCAAGTACGAAGTGATCCCAGTTCGCAAGATGGGCAACTCGCTCGCGCTCGCGATGGCGGACCCGACGAACGTGTTCGCGCTCGACGACATCTCGTTCATGACGAATCTTCAGGTGCTGCCGCTGGTCGCGTCGCAGACCGCCATCAAGAAGGCGATCGACCGGAACTACGAGTCGAAAACCGAAGCGATCTCCACCGTGCTCTCGGACATGCAGACCGACCTCGCCAACGTCGAAGTCGTCGAGGAAGGCGAGGAAGGCGCCAAGGTCGACGTCTTCGAGCTCAAGGAATCGGCCGACGAAGCGCCGGTCGTCAAGCTCGTCAACATGGTGCTGGTCGACGCGATCCAGAAGGGCGCGTCCGACATCCACTTCGAGTCGTACGAGAAGATCTTCCGCATCCGCTTCCGGATGGACGGCGTCCTGCACGAGATGCTGGCGCCACCGAAGCGGCTCGAGTCGGCCATCCTCTCGCGCTTGAAGATCATGTCGAACCTCGACATCGCCGAGCGCCGGCTCCCGCAGGACGGCCGCATCAAGCTGCGCTACAACAACCGCGAGATCGACTTCCGCGTCTCGACCCTGCCGACGATCTTCGGCGAGAAAGCGGTTCTCCGAATCCTCGACAAGGAAGCGCTGAAGCTCGACATGACGCAGCTCGGCTTCGACGAATGGAGCCTCGAGAAGTTCAGCGCCGCGATCCACCAGCCCTACGGGATGGTCCTGATCACCGGACCGACCGGCTCCGGCAAGACGACCACGCTCTACTCGGGCATCCACACAATCAACTCGCCGGACGTGAACATCATGACCGCCGAGGATCCGGTCGAGTACAACCTCAAGGGCGTCAATCAGGTGCAGATCAACGAGGGCGTGGGCCGCACGTTCGCGGCCGCGCTCCGCTCCTTCCTGCGTCAGGACCCCGACGTGATCCTGGTCGGTGAGACGCGCGACCTCGAGACGGCGCAGATCAGCATTCGCGCCGCGCTGACCGGCCACCTGGTCTTTTCCACCCTGCACACGAACGACTGCCCGTCGACGATCGCGCGGCTCCTCGACATGGGCATCCCGCCCTTCCTGGTCGCCTCGTCGCTCCTGCTCGTCCTGGCCCAGCGGCTCGGTCGAAAGATCTGCAAGCAGTGCCGCGAGCCCTACGACGCGGACGAGGAGAGCCTGGTCCAATATGGACACGTCCCGACCGGGAAGGGGAAGATGCAGTTCTACAAGGGCAAGGGCTGCGCGACCTGTAACTTCACGGGAATGAAGGGGCGCGTCGCCATCTACGAGGTCATGCCGATCGGCGAGGAGCTCCGCGACGGCATCCTCAAGAGCGCGTCCACCGCCGAGCTCCGGACGCTCGCCCAGGCCGCCGGTATGAGGTCTTTACGGCAGGCCGGGCTTATGAAGGTCATTGAAGGAACTACGACGATCGAGGAAGTCCTCAGAGTTACCCTGTCTTAAACAGGGCTTTTTCGTCGGGAGGCACGATGGCCGCCAATATGGCCGATCTTCTGCAGCTTATGGTGGACCGAGGCGCGTCGGACTTGCACATCACCAGCGGGACCTACCCGCAGATTCGCGTCAGCGGCCGCCTCACGCAGCTCAACCAGTTCGAGGTGCTCACGCCGCAGGACACGCAGCGTCTCGCCTATAGCGTCCTGAACGAAGGTCAGAAGCAGAAGTTCGAGGAAGAGAACGAGCTCGACCTGTCCTTCGGCATCCAGGGCCTTGCGCGGTTCCGCTGCAACGTCTATCGGCAGCGCGGCGCGGTCGGGTGCGCGATCCGCGTGATCCCGTACAAGATCCGCTCGTTCGACGAGCTCGCTTTGCCGCAGATCGTCCAGCAGCTCGCCGACCGGCCCAAGGGCCTGATCCTCGTGACGGGCCCCACCGGATCCGGCAAGTCGACAACGCTCGCCGCGATGATCGACAAGATCAACAGCGAGCGTCACGACCACATCATGACGATCGAGGACCCGATCGAGTTCGTCCACCCGCACAAGCAGTGCCTGGTCAACCAGCGCGAGGTGTTCGCGGACACGCAGTCGTTCACCAAGGCGCTCAAGTCGATCCTCCGCCAGGACCCGGACGTCGTGCTGGTCGGTGAGATGCGCGACCTCGAGACGATCGCCGCGGCGCTGACCATCGCGGAGACTGGACACCTGACGTTCGGCACCCTGCACACGAACTCGTGCGCGCAGACCATGAACCGTATCATCGACGTCTTCCCGACGGCCCAGCAGGCGCAGGTGCGCGCGCAGCTGGCGCTCGTGCTGGAGGGCGTGCTCTCGCAGACCCTCATCCCGAAGGTCGGCGGCGGGCGCGTGATGTCGCTCGAGATCATGGTCGCCACGCCGGCCATTCGTAACCTCATTCGCGAAGAGAAGATCCACCAGGTGTACTCGGCGATCGCGACCGGGCAGAAGTTCGGGATGCAGACGATGAATCAGTCCCTGGCCGATCTGACGAAGCGCCACCTGATCACGAAGGAGGACGCGCTCAACAGATCGACGCTGGTCGAGGAGCTCCTGCAGCTCCTCGCGCACGAAGGTCCGGCGGCCACCGCCAGTGCGGGCGCCGGCGCTTCACCGTTCGCTAAACGGTAGGAGGAGCGCAGACCATGGCCACGTACGCGTTTCGCGGCCGATCCGGCGGAGCCGTCGTCTCCGGCGAGATCGAAGCGAACGATCGGCCCACCGCCGTCACCGCCCTTCGGGCGAGGGGCGTCGTCGCCACCTCGGTGCAGGAGCGGACGGCCAAGCCCGTCGGCATCAAGAAGATCGGCGGCAAGGTCAAGGACAAGGACCTGGCGATCTACACGCGCCAGTTCTCGACGATGGTCGACGCCGGTCTTCCGATCGCGCAGTGCCTCGCGATCCTCTCGGAACAGAGCGACTCCAAGAATCTGCGGGACGTCACCGGCAAGATCGCCCGCGAGGTCGAGGGCGGCGCGACCTTGGCCGAGTCGTTCCGGAAGTATCCGAAGGTCTTCAACGACCTGTTCACGAACATGCTGCAGGTCGGTGAGTCGGGCGGTGTGCTCGACGTCGTCTTGCAGCGGCTGTCGGGATACATCGAGAAGGCGGCCAAGCTCAAGAGCAAGGTGAAGGGCGCGATGGTGTACCCCGTCACCATCATCGGCGTCGCGGTGCTGGTCATCGTGTTCATGATGATCTTCGTCATCCCGACGTTCGCGAAGATGTTCCAGGGCCTCGGGGCCGACCTGCCGCTCCCGACCAAGATCGTCATGTTCCTGTCGGAGTTCACGCAGAAGTACATCCTCATCATGATCGGTGTGGGCGCCGGCATCATCTACGCGATCAAGCGCTACTACAACACCGACCAGGGCAGCACCGTGATCGACACCTTCTTGCTGAAGGTGCCGGTCGTCGGCATGCTCATCCGCAAGGTCGCCGTCGCGCGGTTCACGCGGACGCTCGGCACGCTGATCTCCTCCGGCGTCCCGATCCTCGAGGGGCTGCTCATCACCGCGCGTTCGGCCGGCAATCGGGTCGTCGAGCGGACCGTCATGTCGGCGCGGACCGCGGTGACCTCCGGCCGGACGCTCTCGGAGCCGCTCAAGGGCAGCACCGTCTTCCCCCCGATGGTCGTGCACATGATCAGCGTCGGCGAGAACACGGGCGCGCTCGACCAGATGCTCTCGAAGATCGCCGACTTCTACGACGACGAAGTCGACACTGCGGTCACCGCGCTCACCTCCTTGCTCGAGCCGATCATGATCGTCTTTCTGGGCGTGGTGGTCGGCGGCCTGGTGGTGGCCATGTACCTGCCGATCTTCCGCCTGGTCACCTTGATGAAGTAGTGAACGCGCTCACCGTCGCCGGGCCGCTCCGAGGCTTCGCCTGGGCGCGGCTCGGCGTCTCGATCGTCCTGCTCGCGATCGCGCCGCTCGTCACGCCCGGCAGCGTCATGCCCGGCGAAAATCAGATCCTCGCCCTCACGCTCATCATCGCGCTCACCTCCTCGAGCGCGATGCTCCTGCTCGGTCCGCCGGCCCAGCCGCGCCGGCTGGCGTGGTTCATCTGCCTCCTCGACACCGCGCTCATCACCGCGGTCGTGGCGGCCACGGGCGGCGCCCGGTCGATCTTCGCGTTCCTCTATGTGCTGTCGGTGACCGCGGCGTGCGTGATGCTGTCGCGCACGCGCGGGCTCGCGATCGCGGCGATCTCGAGCGTCCTCTATACCGGCATCGTCATGGCTCGGACGGTGCTCCCGCTGTCGGTGTTCTTCGACACGCCCCAAGAGACGACCGCGCTCGAGCTCGTCACGATGTTCCTCAATGCCGCCACACTGCTCGTCGTCGCGATCGTCGCCGGCGGTCTGGGCGAGCGCTACCGCGCGACCAGCCAGGAGCTCGAGACACGGCAGCGAGACCTGCGAGACCTCCAGGCTTTCAAGGACCTCATCTTCCAGTCGGTCGGCACCGGCCTCATCGCGCTGGACCGCGCGCATCGCATCACCGCGCTCAACCGCGCCGCCGAGGAGATCACCGGGGTCACGGCGGTGCAGGCGATCGGCCACGAGTGGCCGGCCCTGATCGGCGCCGTTGTCCCGCTCGACTCCATCGAGGCAGCGATCGACGGCAACCCGCGCGTCTCGCGGCGCCACGAGACCACGCTGCGCCGGCCGGACGGCTCGTCGGTGCCGGTGCGGATGACGTTCTCGGCGCTGCGGTCCGGCGAGGGCGAGCGGCTCGGCCTGATCAGCGCGTGCGAGGACCTTTCGGCGATCCGCGAGATGGAGTCGCGCATGCGCCAAGCCGATCGGCTCGCCACACTCGGCCGGATGGCGGCGAACATCGCGCACGAGATCCGAAACCCGCTCGCCTCGCTGACCGGCGCGATCGAGGTTCTCACGAGCCCGCTCACCGCCGACGACGCCCGCGAGCGCCTGTCCCAGATCGTGGCCACCGAGTCCGAGCGCCTGAACCACATCATCAAGAACTTCCTCGAGTACGCACGCCCGGCGCCCCTCTCAATCACGGCCTTCGACGTGGCGGCGGCCGCCGAGGAGGTCCTGTTGCTCCTGGAGCACCGCGCCGGCCCGGGCAGCCTGAAGGTCGTTCGCGCGTTCCCGCCGTCGGTGGTGTGGCCGGTCGATGCGCAACAGTTCCGGCAGGTCCTCTGGAATCTCTGCCTGAACGCGGTCGAGGCGATGCCCGAGGGCGGCGAGCTGCGCGTCAACGCCGACGTTCGGGGCGACCGGCTCGAGGTCTCCGTCAGCGACAACGGCGAAGGCATCGCCGCGACCGATCTCTCGCACGTCTTCGAGCCGTTCTTCTCCACGAAGTCCGAGGGCACCGGGCTCGGGCTCGCGCTCGTCCATCGCGTCGTCCAGGAGCATGGCGGCGAGATCGACGTCCAGAGCACGCCGGGCCTCGGCACGACGTTCACCCTCACCTTGCCTTCACGCCATGCCTGATACCCGAGTCCTGGTCGTCGACGACGAACGCAGCATGCGCGAGCTGCTCGCGATCATGCTCAAGCAAGCCGGCCACGACGTCACGGTCGTCGACGGCGGCGAGCAAGCCATCGAGGCGGTCAAGGGCGAGGCCTTCGACCTCGTCATCACCGACCTCCGCATGCGCAAGGTCGACGGCATCGCGGTCTTGCGCGCCACGAAGGAGCACTCGCCGAGCACCGTGGTTCTCGTGGTGACGGCGTTCGCCTCGACCGAAACCGCGGTCGAGGCCATGAAGCTCGGGGCCTACGACTACGTCACCAAGCCGTTCAAGCTCGACGAGATCAAGCTGACCATCGCCAACGCCCTCGAGCGCAAGCGCCTGCAGGACGAGAACCGCGAGCTGCGGACGCAGCTTCGCCGGGAGCGCGGCTTCGAGAGCTTCGTCGGCAAGAGCCGGCAGATGGTCGAGCTCCTCGAGGTCATTCGCAAGACGGCCGACGGGTTGTCGACGGTGATGGTCACCGGTGAGAGCGGCACCGGCAAGGAGCTGGTGGCGCAGGCAATCCACCAGGAAAGCCCGCGCCGCGCCGGGCCCTTCGTGTCCGTCAACTGCGGCGCCATCCCCGAGACGCTGATGGAGTCGGAGCTCTTCGGACACGTGAAAGGCGCGTTCACCGGCGCCGTCGCGAACACCGTGGGATTGTTCTCTGCGGCCAACGGCGGCAGCCTCTTCCTCGACGAGGTGACCGAGGTGCCGCAGTCCGTGCAGGTCAAGCTCCTGCGCGCGATCCAGGAGCGCGAGATCCGCCGCGTCGGGGATACGCGCGACGTCAAAGTGGACGTGCGGCTGATCGCCGCGTCCAATCGCGACGTCGCCAAAGCTGTGGCCGACGGGATCCTGCGCGAGGACCTCTTCTATCGGCTCAATGTCATCCCGATCAATCTGCCGCCGCTCCGCGAGCGCCGGGAGGACATCCCCCTGCTGGCGGCGCACTTCGTCCGAAAGATCTCGCACGAGCTCGGAAAGTCCGTCAAAGGGGTGAGCCCCGAGGCGCTCGCGATTCTGGAAGCGTACCGGTGGCCCGGAAACATCCGCGAGCTCGAGAACGTGATCGAGCGCGCTCTCGTGCTCGGCAGTGGCGACATGCTTGAGGCGGAGGCCCTGCCCCCCGACCTCCAGCAGCCCCGAACGCACCAGGACGTGACGGTGGAGATTCCGGCGGACGGCCTCGACCTCGAGGCCACGCTGGAGCAGATCGAGCACCGCTATCTCCAGATGGCTCTCGCTCGAACCGGCGGAGTGCAAACGCGCGCCGCTGAGCTGCTCCGGGTCAGTTTCCGGCAATTCCGATACAAGCTGCAGAAGCACAGTCAGCGAACTCCCGCCCAAGGTTGACCTTCGAGCGCTTGACGCTTTTCGTCAGTGCGGTTGCCTGAGCCCGTCATCGGTGATAGGGGGGTATCCGGAAACATGCGCCGGATATCCCTGTGGATAAAGGCGAATCCGACGAGATCTGGCGTGGCATCCGCCCTGCAGTAGAACCCTACCGAGAAGCGATAGCGACTCGAGCAACCAAACAAAAGACCATAAGGAGGATTCACCATGATGCGGTTCTGGAACAAGAAGTTGGGGCAGCGAGGCTTCACGCTGATCGAGCTGATGATCGTCGTCGCGATCATCGGCATCCTGGCGGCCATCGCCATCCCGCTCTACGCCAACGTGCAGGCGCGCGCACGCATCGCCAAGGCTCAGGCCGACGCCCGGTCGCTGGCCTCGGCCATCTCGATCTACAGCGCTCACATGGGTAACGTCGCCCTCAACCTCACCGACCTCACGGTGGTGGCGACGAACGGTCTCAGCCAGACGGCCGGTCCGTTCATGGCGACGATCCCGACTCCGCCCACGGGCTGGACCACGCCGTACGCGTACTCGGGCAACCTGACGGGCGGTACCTTCAACATCTCCGCGTCGGGCGACGGCACCACCGTCAGCCTGCCGTAACGCAACTCGACGCTACACCACGCGCGGGGAGGGCAACCCTTCCCGCGCGTTGCTTTTTGAGGAGCCTCGCCCCGCGACTGCTGCTGACGCTTTTGGTCACCCGAAATGCCACGCGCTGTCAGCGCGGGGCAAAATTGCCGGAAATCCACGTCGCAAGTACCTGATAACAAGGCGCTGCTTGGCACCACCGCGTGGCATCGAAGCTGCACCTACAGAGCCGCAACGGACAAAACGTGGTTTAGCCAAGCCGAAAAACAGGGAGGCTCCCAAATGCATCAGTGGTGGACGAAGAAGCGCCTAACGATCTCGAACCAGCGAGGCTTCACGCTGATCGAGCTGATGATCGTCGTCGCGATCATCGGCATCCTGGCGGCCATCGCCATCCCGCTCTACGCCAACGTGCAGGCGCGCGCGCGGATCGCCAAGGCCCAGGCTGACGCCCGGTCGCTCGCTTCGGCGGTCTCGATCTACAGCGCGCACATGGGTAACGTCGCCCTCAACCTCACCGACCTTACGGTGGTGGCGACGAACGGTCTGAGCCAGACGGCCGGTCCGTTCATGGCGACGATCCCGACTCCGCCCACGGGCTGGACCACGCCGTATGCCTACTCGGGCAACCTGACGGGCGGTACCTTCAACATCTCCGCGTCGGGCGACGGCACCACCGTCAGCCTGCCGTAACGCAACTCGACGCTACACCGCGCGCGCGGGGAGGCGTTGCCCTCCCCGCGCGCTCGTCTGTGTCGGATACGTCGGATACCTAGTTAAGCGGTCTACCAGCTAAGCTGTCCACGGTCGAAGAGGAAACCATGCCCGGGATCGAAGGCATCGAGGTCGCGGCAGGCGCGCCGGCGCGACCAGTCACACGGACGCTCGGCGTGCTTCCACGCCCGCTCACCGCGCGCCTGCTGGCGCCTCGGCTGATCCCGCTGGCCCTCGCGCTCATCACGTTCCTGGTGTTCATGCCGGCGCTGTGGGGCGGATTCGTCGCGTGGGACGACCAGGTCAATCTTTACGACAACCCGGAGTACCGGGGTCTTACCTGGCCGCAGATCCGATGGATGTTCAGCAACGTCACGATGGGCCACTGGATCCCGCTCACGTGGCTCACGTTCGGTCTCGACTTCGTCCTGTGGGGGATGAACCCCTTCGGCTATCACCTCACGAGCCTGGTGGTGTTCGCCGCCAACGCCCCGGCCTTGTATTTCGTCGCGCGCCGACTGCTCCGAAGCGCGACCAGCTTCGACGAAGCCACCCTCACCGTGTCGGCCGTGGCCGCGACGCTGTTTTTCGCGCTACATCCGCTGCGCGCCGAATCGGTCGCGTGGGCCACCGAGCGCCGCGACGTGCTGTCGGGACTCTTCTTCTTGCTGACGGTCCTGCTGTATCTCAAGGCTCACGACCACGTCGGCGCGCGACGCCGCTGGCTGCTGGTGGGTTCCGTGGGTCTCTACCTCCTGGCGCTGGTCTCCAAGGCCAGCGTCATGGTGCTGCCGGCGGCGCTGGTCGTCCTCGACGTATATCCGCTCCGCCGACTCGGCGGCCGCTGGCGGGATTGGGTGGGCCCGGCAGCGCGGACCGTCTGGCTGGAGAAGGTGCCGTTCGCGGTGCTCGGCGCCGCCGGCGCGGCGGTGACGTACTACGCGCAGAACGCGAACTTGTTCATCACGCCGCTCGAGCGCTATCCGCTGGCCGCTCGTCCCGCGATGGTCTTCTACAGCCTCTGGTTCTATCTGGAGAAGACGCTCATGCCGTGGGGGCTCTCGCCTCTCTACGAGCTTCCGGCGAAAGTCAGTCTTCTCGACCGGCAGTTCCTGATCCCCGCGCTCGCCGTGACCGCTCTCACGACGACGCTTGTCCTGCTCCGACGGCGCTCGCCGGCGGGACTCGCGGTCTGGATCTACTACGCGATCGCGCTCGGTCCGGTGATCGGTATCGTGCACTCCGGGCACCAGCTGACCAACGACCGGTACAGCTACCTCCCCGGAATCGGACTCGCGGTGCTGCTGGGCGGCGCCGTCGGCGCGGTCCTCCACGCGGGGGCCGCCGGTGTGCTGCGGCCTTCGCTCGCGAAAGTCGTGCTGGGCCTCGGTGTGATCTGGCTGGGCGGCTTGGCGTACCTGAGCACTCAGCAAGCCCAGGTCTGGCGTGATACCGAGAACCTGTGGCGGTACGCAATCGAGGTGGATCCCGACTGCGCGATCTGCCACGGCAACCTCGGCGTGCATTTCGCGCAGCAGGGCTACTATCAGCTCGCGAAAGCGGAATTCGACCAGGTGCTGGCCCTGCGGCCCGACGGCAAGAAGGCGCACCTGCAGCTCGGGTATCTCTACGCAACGCGAGGTAACTTCCCGCGAGCGGTCGATCATTTCCAGCAATACGTGGAGCGATTCCCGAACGACGTCGAGGGGCTCAACAATTTAGGGGTGGCGCTCGTCAACGCCAGACGCACCAAAGAAGCGCTCGTGCACTTGCACCGCGGGCTGCGTATCCAGCCGCGTCATGCTCAGCTTCACGTCAGTCTCGCGTACGCCTACCGGGACCTCGGGGACCTTCCCCGAGCGATGAGCCTCTACCGCGACGCGGTGAAGCTGAAGTACGACATGCCACAGGCATGGTTCGGTATCGCCAGGGTCAATCTCGAGTCTGGAAACCGAGACGCGGCGCACAAGGCGTGGGGCCTTCTCGGACAGCTCGAGCCCGGCCTAGCGGGTCAGATCGGGCCCCTCTTCCTCGAAACCTGGTAATCGTGACGCCGTTCGAAGCCGTCGCCGAGGTCTGTCCAGCCGGAGTGCTGGTGGTGGTCGGTCTGTTCGGGCTCGCGATCGGGAGCTTCCTGAACGTGGTGATCGCGCGCGTCCCTGGCGGACGGAGCCTCGCGTTTCCCGGCTCGGCCTGCCCAGGCTGCAGTGCACCACTGGTGTGGTACGACAACATCCCGGTGCTGTCGTACCTGATGCTGCGCGGTCGCTGCCGCAGCTGCGGTGTGCGAATCTCTCGGCGCTATCCGATCGTCGAATCCGTCACGGCGATCTTGCTGGTGCTGGCCTACGCCGCGTTCGGTCCGTCCCCGGATTTCCTCGTCGCGCTCGTCCTCTTGCCCGCGCTCGTCGCGATGACCGCGATCGACCTCGAGCATCAGATGATTCCAGACGCGATCACGCTCCCGGGGATCCCGGTCGGTTTCTTGATGAATGTCGCGACCGGACGCATTTCGTGGCTCGACGCCCTCATCGGGATCGGGATCGGTGGCGGTCTGTTCCTCGTGATCATTCTCTTGAGCCGAGGCGGCATGGGCGGCGGCGACCTGAAGCTCGGCGCGATGCTCGGTGCATTCCTCGGCTGGAGGGCGCTGCTGTTCGCGCTGTTCGTCGCGATCGTGCTCGGCGGTGTCATCGGCGCCGTGCTGCTGGCGACGGGCGCCCGCGGCCGGAAGGATCCGATTCCGTTTGGCCCGTTCCTTGCCGCGGGTGGGGCGATGGCTCTCTATTGCGGCGAGCGTGCGTTCGGCTGGTGGATGGCCGGCTTCGGACTATGACGACTCGCGGTTTCGCGCTGGCGGAGCTCATGATGGTGCTGGCCATCGGCGGCACGGTGGCCGCGCTCGTGGCGCCGACGTTGTTCGGCTACGCGAAGACCGCAGCCCTCCAGGCGGCCGCGCGTGAGCTGGCCACGTCGATCAATCTCGGCCGTCACATCGCGATCTCGCGAAACACCGCCGTTTGCGTGGAGGTCGCGTCGGCAACGTCGATCCGGCTGCGAACCGGCGGATGCAGCGGGGCAGTGTGGACCGGTCCCGGTACCGATGTGTCAGGCGCGATCGCGATCTCGACCGCGGGCGTGACCAACGTGAGCACGACGGCGAATGTGGTCTTCACGAGCCTCGGCGCCGCGAGTCCTGGGGGCACCTATACGCTGACGGGTTCGTCGGGAGCAGGAGCGCGCAGCGTGGTCGTCGCCGCGACCGGCCGCGTCAGCGTCCGATGAGCCTCTCGATGCGCGACCAACGCGGCTTTAGCCTCGGCGAGGTCCTGGTCGCCGTGCTCGTGCTCGCGATCGGCCTGTTGGGGATCACGACCGGGTTCCAGTACGCCACCAGTGGCGTCGAGCACGGCAAGGGCGAGACGACGGCGGTCTTTCTCGCCGAGCAGCAGCTCGAATGGCTCAAAGCGCTCGCGCTGGCGAACTGGACCAGTGCGGGCCTGAAGGCCGGCACGACGACGGAAGGATATGGCGCCATCGCCGACGCCTCGCTCTACCGACGCGTGACCACAATCACCGACAGTCCCGGCGGTCCCTGCACCGCGAGCTGCAAGCTCGTACAGGTCACCGTCTTCTACCGGCCGGTTACCGGACGCGGCCAGGTCGACCAGGAACGCCGGATCGACGTCATCACTATGCTCGTGGCCCGGAGCTGACGGGCTCGAATCGTCGGACCGAAAGACGGTCGCCATGCGGAGAATCACCCGGCTCGTCGACAACGAACAGGGTGTCGCGGTGGTCCTGGCGCTCATGATTCTCATGACGCTCACCGGACTCGTGCTCGCGTTCCTGTCCGCGAGCGCGTTCGAGCCTCAGATCTCCAGAAACCACAGCGAGACGGTTCGCGCGCGATACGTGGCCGAAGCCGGCGTCGAGTACGCATACGACACGCTGGCCACGAACATCGGCGCCTGGAACGACTACCTCGCCCAGGCGACGTGCACACAGGGCGCAGCGCTAGGCGTGCCCGATTCGCCGATGCCGGGGCTCGGCGCTGCGTACGGCACGTTCACGGTGAGGATTCGCAACGATTGCAAGCCGGGCGACGGCCAGCTGACCGGCGTTGCTGTCGATACGACGACCGGGAGCTGTGATCCAGCGGCGCCCGGCGCGGCCACGCGCGACGGCAATTGCAAGGTCATCGTCGCCTCGACGGCCACGGTCGGAACGACGACGCGGACCATCACCGTCGTCATCGCGAAGACCGCCGCCCTTCCGATCAACGGCGCCCTGGTCTTCCCTGGCTCGCAGGCCGACATGAACCTCGGCGTCTCCGGCTTCGTGATCGACGGCCGTGACACCAAGCTCGGCGATCGGCCGAGCGCGCCCTCGGGCTCATCGCAGGCCGTCTTCGGCATCGCCGTCAATCCCGGCGTTCCGACGCTCACGGGCCGGCTCGAGACCGCGCTGGCCGCCGGAACCCGCCACGACGTACGCGGAAAGGACAGGACCAACGCGAGCGCGACGACCCGCGGCGCCAATACGATCGGCGGCGACGGCGCGCTTACCGCGCAGGCCGTGAGCGATTTCGTCGACACCGCGAAATTGACCGCCGACGTGACGATCAACGCCGCGACCGGGAATCCGACGTCGCTCGCGAACCTCGGGACCACGTGCGGAACCGACGTGGAGAGCTCCACCTGCTGGGGTACGGCGTCACGTCCCAAGCTGGTCCACGTCCGAGGCGCGGCGCCGGATGGCGGCGGAATGCGTCAGACCGTGCTCAGCCTCACCGGAAGCAACGTGGGCACCGGGATTCTCATCATCGAGAACGGGGTCGTGGAGATCTCCGGAAGCTTCCGCTGGAACGGGCCGATCATCGTCACGGGGAAAAACGTCGGCATTCGCTTCCGCGGAGACGGCAATCAGGTCGTATACGGCGCCGCGATCGTCAACGAGCTGAACCCTGCGGCCGCGACGAGCGTCGAGGGCGACGCCGAGGGCAAACCGCACATTCTATACAGCGCCGAGGCCATCGACCTCGTACAGAACGCGCTTAAGCGCCGTCTCGTGACGGTACAGAACTGGACCGAGCAATAGGCGCCATGGCCTCGCCGCGTCTTCGCTACGAAGACCGCCTGCTCAGGTGCACGAAATGCCACCGGATGAGCTCGGGCTCCCTAATTTCCGGCGGGACGCCCCTCGAAGGGGTCCCTGAGGGGAAGGTTGGGGGGTCGGAACCCTGGTTCGGGGGGTTCCACGGTCTGGGGGCCGGTGGTCGCTAACCCCCTGAATGTAGTAGATGGGAAATTATTGGCCCCCCCGAGGGGCACCGCCCTATACTACATAGCCAACAGGGAGAAAGGCTTTTAATATGGCGTTCTTCCGCAAGTCTCAGGAAATATTCGGCCTCGATATCGGGTCGAGCGGTGTGAAAGCCGTCCATGTCAGGGAGTCGGGCGGGACCCACACCCTGACCTCCCTGGGGGTGGCACCCCTCCCCCCGGACGCCATCACCGACGGCACGATCAAGGATCCCGGGACGGTCGTGGAGGCCATCAAGAGCGCCGTATCTCGGGCCGGGCTCAAAGGCTCGAGCTGTGCCATCGCGGTCTGCGGCCGCGAGCTGATCATCAAGAAAGTGCAGATTCCGGAAGTGCCCGCGAAGGAAGTCGGCGACGTCGTCCAGCTGGAGGCCGAGCACCACGTGCCCTTCGCGATCGATGAGGTGTTCCTCGACTACCAGAGCATCGGGCAGCACAACGGCGTCCTGGATCTGATCCTGGTCGCGGTGAAGAAATCGAAAGTGCTCGAGTACGCGGCAGTCGTCGAGGAAGCCGGCCTGTCGCCGACCATCGTCGACGTGGACAGCTTCGCGCTCGGCAATCAGTTCGAGCTCAACTATCCGAACGACCGCGGCGAGACGGTGGCGCTGATCGACATCGGCGCCTCGATCATGAAGACCAATGTCGTCCGCGCCGGCTCGACAATCTTTGCCCGCGACATACCGTTCGGCGGCAACAACTACACGCAGGCGATCGCCCAGCAGCTCAAGATTCCGTTCGAGCAGGCGGAGGCGGCGAAGCTCGGCCGCGACGTCGGCGTTCGCTGGGAAACCGTCGTGCCCGCCCTCGAAGCGGTGTCGCGCGAGCTGTCGCTCGAGGTTCAGCGCACGTTCGACTACTTCGCGTCGACCGCCGAATCCGAGCGGATCGGAAAGATCGTTCTGGCCGGCGGGTGCGCCCAGCTACCAGGACTCAGCGACTATCTGTCGTCGAACTGGGGCATCCCGGTCGAGCTGACCAAGCCGTTTCAGCGCATCCAGATCGACTCGTCGTACTCGGAGGAAGTCCACGCCGCCGGGCCCGCGCTGGCGGTGGCCGTCGGTCTCGCGCTGCGACGTCCGGGGGACAAATCGAAATGATCAGGATCAACCTCGCGCCCGACCGAGGCCGTCGGCGCGTCGCCGGGTTCAAGGGAATCAAGCTCGGCCTGCCGGCCTTCAACATGGGCTGGCTCTTCGGCGTCGTCTATCTCGCGCTGCTGTTGGGGATCGGCGTCTACTGGTGGATCCTGAACACCACGCAGGCGAACCTCACCGCCGACATCGATCGCGCGCAGAAGGACCTGACCTTGCTCAAGCAACAGATCGGCCAGGAGAGCAAGGTCCGCGATCTGGCCAACGAGCTCCGCAAACGCGTGGACGTCATCGAGGCGATCACCAAGGCGCCGGGGCAGAAGATCCAGCTCGTCGACGCCTTCGTCAGCGTGATCCCGAACGATCTCTGGGTCACCGGATTCGAGGAGCGAAGCGGCCAGATCAAGATCATCGGCTCGGCGTTCTCTCCCACGGCGATCGCGGACTTCATGTCGAACCTGCGCGCCTCCGGGAAGTTCAAGGACGTCGATCTCGTCGTGACACGCCGGGATCTCGGCCGGCCCTCACCGCTGGTGACCTTCGAAGTCACCTGCCGGTACGAGAGCTGACATGGCACTGCCGCCGTTCTTCGACCCGATCGTCAACGCCCCTCGGTCGCAGAAGCTCGTCGTCGGCATCATGGGCGCGATCGTGATCGCCGCCGCCGGGTATTTCCTCCTGCTGGCGCCGGCCGAGGCGCAGGTCACGCAGCTGCGCGCGCAGCTGAGCTCGCTGCAGAGCGAGATCGCGCGGAGCAAGGCCATCGTCGCCGATCTGCTGAAGTACCGCCGCGAGGTCGCCGAGCTCGAGGCGCGGCTCAACGCGCTCAAGGACAAGCTCCCCGGAGAGAAGGAGATCCCGACGCTGTATCGCTCGCTCTCCGACGCCGCGACCGCGTCGGGGCTGGCCGTTTCGCTCTTCCAGCCGCGTCCGCCGGCGGTGCGCGACTACTACAGCGAGATTCCGATCGCGGTGAACGCCGAGGCGAGCTATCACCAGCTCGGCGAATTCTTCGAGCGGGTCGCCAAGCTCGCGCGCGTCGTGAACGTCACCGAGATCAAGCTGAGCGGCCTCAACCGGCCGCGCAACCCCATTCGCGCCGAGCTGGTCCTGGCAACGTACATGTACCGTCCCGTAGGCGCGGCGCCGGCGCCGAAGCCAAGGTGAGGACCAGAGACATGCGCGCATACCGCGGAGTGCTCACGTCGGTCGGCTTGGCCGTCATGCTGGGCTCGTGCGGGAGCACGCCTCCGTCCGCGCCGCCCAAGCCGCCCGTCGCCGCGCAGCCTGCGGCCGCCGCCGAGGCGCCTCCGGCCGAAGTCGTCATTCCGGTGCCGAAGTACGAGCCGAAGGGACGGCGCGATCCGTTCGAGACCCTCGAAGTGCGCGAGGGCTCTGGAGGCCTCACGGTCGCGGCGACGCGCCTCACCGGCATCGTTCGCAGCAATCGCGTCGCGCTCGCGCTGGTCGAAGCGCCCGATGGCATCGGGTACATCCTCAAACCCGGCGACACGCTCGGGGATGGCCGCCTGCTGGAGATCGGCTCCGACAGTGTGGTGTTCGTGGTGTCACCGAAAACCGGTGCGCCGTCAAACCGCGTGGTTCTCAGACTGGCGACAAACTAAATGAACGCTGAAAGACGGATCCCCATCGTCCTGGTCGTGGTGAGCCTCGCGCTCGCGCTGCTGCTCCCGACGAGTTCGTGGGCTCAGACCGAGCCGGCACGGCTCAGCGATGTGACGGTGACACCGCATCCGGACTCCGTCACCGTGTTCGTCAAGACGTCGCGCGAGCCCCAGTACAAGGCCGACCTGGTGGATTCGCCCAGCCGGCTCGTCATCGATCTCGAGAACACGGTCTACGCGTGGCGCAAGACGCCGCTCAGCGTCGGGAAAGATCCGGTCAAGCAGGTGCGCGGCGGCCAGTATCGGCAGGGCGTCGCGCGTCTGGTGCTGGACCTGAGCCGCAGCGTCGGCTATGCGATCCGCGAAGAGTCCGACGGTCTGGCGATCGTGATTCCCACGGCGGCGCCGCCCGCCGCCGCAGCGGCCGCCCCGAGCGGCTCCGCGACCGCAGCCGCACCCGCGCAAGACACTGCGCCTGCGGCGGCTCCACGACCGGTGCAGATCGCCCAGGCCACACCGCCCGCCGCGCCGGCGGCGCCGACCAACGGCCAGCGACTCATCTCGTTCGACTTCAAGGACGCGGACGTCGTGAACCTGCTCCGCATCCTGGCGGCGGAGAGCAACAAGAACGTGGTCATCGGCGACGACGTCAAGGGCAAGATGTCGATCACGCTGAAGAACGTGCCCTGGGATCTGGCGCTCGACACGATCCTCGAGACCCGCGGGCTCCGCAAGATCGAGAAGGACGGCGTGCTGCGCATCGTCTCCAACGAGCAGCTGATCAAGGAGCGTGAGGCCGCCGCGCGGGTCGAAGAGGCGCGGATGAAGGCCGAGAGCGACGTCCGCGCGAAGATCGCCGAGGCGCAGCTCAAGGAGCAGGAGGCGATCGACAAGAAGCGCCTGGCCGATCAGGCCGTCGCCGAGCTCCGCGCTCGCGGGCCGCTGCGCGAGGAGACGATCCGCCTCTCGTACGCCGATCCCGAGGAGGTCGCCAGGACCCTGCAGGGCATCCTCGGAATTCCGCCGGGCGGCATCCAGGCTCAGATCGCTCCCGCGGCCGAAGGCTTCCCCCCGATCGCGGCGCCCCCCTTCTCGGCACTCTACGGCACCGCGCCGCAGATGCCGCAGGCGCCGCCGCCCTCGCCGACCGCCGAGGTCCTCGCGAAGGGCATCACGATCCGGCCCTACAAGCCGACGAACTCGATCTTCATCCGCCACTATGAGGCGGACCTTGAGCGCATCAAGACGCTGATCCGCGAGAAGCTCGACGTACCGCTGCCGCAGGTGAAGATCGAGGCCCGCATGGAGATCCTCGATCGCGACGATCTCTTCGCCATCGGCGTGCAGTGGGGCGGCGGCGGCGCGCTGCAGGCCAACCAGAATTCGATCCTCGTGGGTCGCGGGTTCACGAGCGACACCAGCAACAACCTCGGCGTGCAGGGGGGCGTCCCGATGTCCGGCGTATTCGGCCCGCCGAACGCGGCCGCCGGCTTCCCCAACACGCTTCCGGTCAGCGGCACCACCGGCCTTCCGCTGGGTGGCAACCTCGTCAACCTGCCGATCGCCGCCGTGCTCGGCGGCGGCACGGTGCCCGCGGGCGCCGGCGGTATCGCGTTCGGGTTCACGAGCAGCCGGTACAACATCAACCTCGCCCTCGAGGCGCTGCGACTGCTCAGCAAGACGCGGACGCTCGCGCGTCCCGAAGTCGTGACCGTGGAAAACGGCACCGCCTCGATCTCGCTCGGTGAAGAGATTCCCTACGCGACGGTCAGCTCGGCCGGTACGCAGATCCAGTTCAAGGAAGCCGTGCTCCGGCTCGACGTCGTCCCGACCGTCATTCGCGAGGGGGACATCACCAAGATCAAGATGAAGGTCACTATCGAGAACAACTCCCGCAGCAATACCACCGTGAACCTTGGCACGACCGCCGGCGCGCCGCCCGTCATCAACAAGCGGCGGGCGCAGACCGAAGTCCTCATCAAGGAAGGCGAACGGCTGGTCATCGGCGGCGTGACGACGAACCTCGACCAGGACGAGACGCGGAAGATCCCGCTCTTCGGCGACATTCCGGTCATCGGCTGGCTGTTCAAGCAGACCGCTTCACAGACCACCGGCCGTGAGCTCGTCGTGTTCATCACGCCCTCGGTCCTGAGGGTCGAAACGGCGCAGGCGACGCCGACGAGGTAAAGCCCGGCGGGGCCCGAGCAACGCGCTCGGCCCCGCCGGTCGCGCAGCCGCTTGGTAGGATCGTCCGGTCCGTCGCGACAACGACACCTATCTCGTAGGCCTCAAAACCTGATAGCCTGAGTGGGCCGGCGGCTCGCCCCAGCGGGGCGAAGCGCCGGGAAAATCCCGATGATCGTCGACGTCAATCTCGGCAGTCGCTCGTATCGGATCGTCGTCGCGTCCGGCGCGCTTCAGTCCGTCGGAGAGCGCCTGCGCGAGCTGCGCCTTGGCAGCCGCGCCGCGCTGGTCAGCGACGCGGCGATCATGCGCCTGTACGGTAAGACCGTGGTCGCGAGTCTCGAGTCGGCCGGCTTCACCGTCACCACGATCGACGTACCGGAGGGCGAGCCCGCGAAGACCCTGGCGGTAGCGGAGCACTGCTGGGACCAGCTCTTGAGGGCCGGTCTGGATCGGACCTCGACGATCCTGGCGCTGGGCGGCGGAGCTGTCGGCGACGTGGCCGGCTTCGTTGCCGCGACCTACATGCGCGGGATCAATTTCGTGCAGCTGCCGACGACGGTGCTGGCCCAGGTCGACGCTTCGGTCGGAGGCAAGACGGCCATCGACCACCCGCTCGGCAAGAACATGATCGGCGCGTTCCATCAGCCGCGTCTCGTCATCGTCGACCCGACCGTGGCGCGCACCCTGCCCGAGCGCGAGTTCCGCGCCGGCCTCGCAGAGATCGTCAAGCACGGGATCGTGCTGGACGCCGACTACTTCGCCGAGCTCGAGCGCGACCTGGTCCCCCTCGCCGCCCGCGATCTCGACGTGCTCGAGCGCATCATCGGCGGCTCGTGCCGGCTCAAGGCCTCGGTCGTCGAGCGCGACGAGCGCGAGGCCGAGCTTCGCCACGTGCTGAACTACGGCCACACGATCGGCCATGCGCTCGAAGCCGCGACGGGCTACGGGCGCTACGTCCACGGAGAGGCGGTCTCGCTCGGGATCGTCGCCGAAGCGCGTCTCGCGCGGCGGCTCGGGATCGCCGACGACGAGACGACAGCGCGGCAGGAGCGGATGCTCGCGGCGCTCGCGCTGCCGGTCCGGGCGCCGGCCCTCGACGTCGAGCCGATCGTGTCGGCGATGGCGCGCGACAAGAAAGCCAAGGACGGCCGCGTCCCGTTCGTGCTCGCTCCGCGCATCGGCGCGTTTCGCATCGTCTACGACGTTCCCGCGACCGAAATCCGCGCCGCGATCGCCTCGCTCGCGTCGTGAAGCCCGAGGCAGGGTTGACAACGGAAACTTGTGGTCCGTATAACTCGCTTGGGATGCCTGGGGAAGATCAGGCGATCGTCGGCGCCATCCGGCGACAGGAAGAGCGACTCGCCCGGGATCCCGCTTCCCTCGCCTTCGCCCAGCTGGCCGACCTCTACCGCAAGGCCGGCCGCACGCGCGATGCCGTCGCGCTGTGTCGGAACGGGCTCACGCGCTACCCCCACTACACGACAGCCCGCCTCATTTTGGCCAAGGCGCTGGTGGCCGACGGGCAGCTGGCCCCGGCCCAGGCCGAGCTCGAGGCAATCCTCGAGGTCAGCCCGAAGGACGTTCAGAGCCATCGGCTGGTCGCGGAAGTCCAGCGCCGGCTCGGCCACATCGACGAGGCCGTGAGGCATCTGGAGGCCGCGATCGCTCTGGACCCGTCCGACCGTGAATCGCAGGGACTGCTCGCGCTGCTGCGAGGCTCCGAGCCCGCAGCCGGCGGGGCGATCGGACTTGCGCGGGTGCTGAGCGACGACACGTTCGCGACGGTCACCTTCGGCGCGCTCTGCCTCGAGCAAGGCTGCGTCGATGAAGCCGCGCAGATATTCACGCGGATTCTGCGTAAGAATCCGGATCATCGAGAGGCGCGCGAGAAGCTCGAGGGTGCGCTGCGCGCGCGTCAACGACGGAAAGGCTAGAGTCGATGCAAGTCTCAACCGCAGAGTTCAAGAAGGGGCTGCGGATCGTCTACGACGGCAACCCCTACACGATCGTCGACTTTCAGCACGTCAAGCCCGGCAAGGGCGGCGCGTTCGTTCGCACGAAGCTCAAGCACATGAAGCTCGGGAAGGTCATCGACAACACGTTCCGGTCGGGCGAGAAGGTCGAGCTGGTCGACTTCGAAGAGAAGCACATGCAGTTCCTCTATCGAGACGACCGCTACAACTTCATGGACACCGCGACCTACGAGCAGGTCTCGTTGTCGGCCGACGAGGTCGGTGACGCGCGCGAGTATCTGAAAGAGAACATCGAGGTGGACGTGCTCTTCATCGCCGGCTCGCCGACGGCGGTCGAGCTCCCGAATTTCGTCGAGCTCGCGATCGCCCGCACCGACCCCGGCGTCCGCGGCGACACGGCGCAGGGCGGCACGAAGCCCGCGACCCTCGAGACCGGCGCCGTCGTGCAGGTCCCGCTCTTCCTGAGCGAGGGCGACGTGGTCAAGGTGGACACTCGCACGGGCGAATATCTCGGGCGCGTCGCGGTGGCGAGCTCCTGATGGCGCGGCGGCGCCGGCAATCGAGCTCGGGCGCGGGCGACGGCGCAACGGTCGAGCTGGCTCGGCGCCTGGGCACACTGCTGACCGAGCTCGGGCTCTCCGAGATCGACGTCACGGTCGGCGAGGTTCGCGTTCGATTGCAGCGCGGCGGCGTGGCCGCGGTGACGCCTGTCGCCGTCCCTGTTGCGGCGGCGCATCCGGGGGCGACGGTGGAACGGCCGACAGCGCCCGAGATCGAGGCAGGATCCGGCGTCACGATCGAGGCGCCGATGGTCGGGACCTTCTATCGGGCGTCTTCTCCGACGGCCGACCCGTACGTCAGCGAGGGCGACGTCGTGAAGGAAGGCCAGATCCTCTGCATCATCGAAGCGATGAAGCTCATGAACGAGATCGAATCCAAAGTGGCCGGTCGCGTCGTCAAGGTCTTCGTCGAGAACGCGCATCCCGTCGAGTTCGGCCAACCTCTGTTCCTCATCGATCCCGCCCGCTGAGCACGGGCGTGCCGCGCTTTCGTAACGTCCGCCTGCTGGCCATCGCCGCGCTCGTGCTCGGCGGCGCGGCGCTGATTCTCGGCTGGCGCGAGGGACGGCGCTACGAGCGGGGCGCGGCGGACCGGGCCGTCGTGTTCGCATCGCTCGGCGCCCGGGACGCCCGCGCGCAGACCGAGGAAGCCATTCGCCTCTACGCCGCGGGCCAGTTTCCCCGGGCGTGCGAGAAGTTCGGCCTCGCCGCGGCGGACGACCCGGCCAGCGCCGCGCGGCGTCAGGACGTGATCCGCTGCTTCGAGGGCTGGGGCTGGCACGCGCTTCGCGAGGGCCGTCCGGACGAGGCCGCGCTGCTGTTCAAGCACGGGTTGATCGAGACCCCAGACGATCCCGCGCTGCTCAAGGGGCTGGGCGTCTCGGCGGTCCACGCCGGCCGTCCGGACGACGCCTTCGCGCCGCTCGAGCGAGCCGCGCGCGCCGAATACGATCCGGAGGTCAGGCTGCTGCTCGCCCATCTTCACGACCGCCGCGACGACCCGGCGCAGGCCGTCGTGAATCTGAGAGCCGTGCTGGAGCGCGAGCCGAGCAACGAACCGGCGCGCCGGCTGCTCGAGAAGGTCGAGCGCGAGTGGCGTGCCGAGGCCGGCTTCCGGCGCGAGGTCACGCCGCGCTTCGTGATCAAGTACCGTGACACGCTCGACGCCGACGCCCGGCGCGAGATCGTCGCGCAGCTCGAAGCGGCGGCCGCGCGCGTGGGTCGGACGCTCGCCTATACCCCGCGGCAGCGCACGACCGTCGTGCTGTACGACCAGCGCGAGTTCCGCGACGTCACGCGCGTGCACGCGTGGGCGACTGGACTCTTCGACGGCAAGATCCGCATGCCGTTGGGGCGTGTCCGACCCGCCGCCCACGAGCTCGAGCGACTGGTCGCGCACGAGTACGCCCACGCCGCGATCCACGATCTGGCCCGTGGGCGGGCGCCGCGGTGGCTCCACGAGGGGCTCGCGCAGGTTCTCGAGGGCGCGACCGCCGACCCGATCTTGAAGGCGCCCACGGGGCTGTCGCTCGCCGGCGTGGAGGCTCTGGCCGGCGATCAAGACCCGCTGCGCGCGCGCGCCGGCTACGACATCGCACTGTGGATCGTGCGCGATCTGGTCGACCGGGGCGGCATGGAGAGCCTCCGCGAGCTCCTGACCCGCCTGGGCGCCGGCGAGACGATGGCCGAGGCGATGCCGCGCGTCTACGGGTTGCGACTCACGGAGATCGAATCCCAGTGGCGTCGGGTCCTGGGCGGCTGACGCGTGTTCAATAAGGTCCTCATCGCGAACCGGGGCGAGATCGCGCTGCGAATCATCCGCACGTGCCGCGAGCTCGGCATCCGCTCGGTGCTCGCGCATTCGAAGGCCGACGCTCATTCGCTGCCGATGCGGCTGGCTGACGAGACGATCTGCGTCGGCCCCGACTCGGCGCGGGAGAGCTATCTCAATATCCCGGCGATCATCTCGGCCGCGGCCGTCACGGACAGCGAGGCGATCCATCCAGGCTACGGCTTTCTCGCCGAGAACCCGGCCTTCGCCGAGGTGTGCCGGGCGTGCTCGATCACGTTCATCGGCCCCTCGCCCGAGGCGATCCGGCTGATGGGCGACAAGGCCCAGGCGCGCCAGATCGCGATGCAGGCCGGTGTCCCCGTCATTCCCGGCAGCGAGGTGGCGCTCCAGGGCTCCGCCGAGGCGCTCGAGGTCGCCGATCGGATCGGCTATCCGATCATGTTCAAGGCCGCCGCCGGCGGCGGCGGCCGCGGGATGCGGATCGTCCGGGAGCGCGGCGAGGTCGTGCAAGCCTTCGATGCGTGTCAGTCCGAGGCCGGCGCCGCCTTCGGCTCGTCCGAGGTCTACTGCGAGAAGTTCGTCCAGAACGCGCGCCACGTCGAGGTGCAGGTGCTGGGCGACCGCAACGGCATCCGGGTCCACCTGGGCGAGCGCGATTGCTCGGTGCAGCGTCGCCACCAGAAGCTCCTGGAAGAGTCGCCGGCGCCGCTTCTGGCCACCAAGACACGCGACGGGCTCCTTCAGGCCGCGCTCACCGTCGCGGCAGCCGTCAACTACGTCAGCGCGGGCACCGTCGAGTTCCTGGTCGACGAAGAGGGCGACTTCTACTTCATCGAGATGAATACGCGCATCCAGGTCGAGCATCCGGTCACCGAGCTCGTCACCGGGATCGACATCGTGCGCGAGCAAATCCGGATCGCCGGGGGCGAACCGCTCGGCTACCGGCAGGACGCCGTGCGGTTCGAGGGCCACGCGATGGAGTGCCGGATCAACGCTGAGGACCCCGAGACCTTCGCGCCGAGCGCCGGCCGCGTCACCATGTGGGTGCCGCCCGGCGGCTTCAACGTCCGGGTCGACAGCCATCTGATGGCGCCCTACGCGGTCCCGCCGTTCTACGACTCCTTGCTGGCCAAGATCATCGTTCGCGGCGCCAGCCGCGAGGAGGCGATCGACCGGATGCGCCGGGCGCTTCGCGAGACGGTGCTGGAAGGCGTCAAGACCTCCATTCCGTTCCACTTGCGGCTGCTGGACGATCCCGCGTTCCAGGAGGGGCACGTCAGCAAGGTCGAGATGGTCAGACGTCGGGGCTGATGGACCCCTCGCTGTACGTCATCCTCGACCGCTCGGCCTCGCGCGGGCGCGATCTCGAGGAGATCCTGGACGCCACGATCACCGGCGGCTGCCGCCTGATCCAGCTGCGCGAGAAGGAGTGGCCGTCCGGCCGCCTCCTGCCGCTGGCCGAGCGGCTGCGCGACCGCTGTCGTCGGGCCGGCGTGACGTTCATCGTGAACGACCGAGTCGATCTCGCCCTTGCGGTCGGCGCCGACGGCGTTCACCTCGGCCAGGACGACCTGCCCGTCCGCGCCGCGCGCCCGCTCCTGCGCCCCGGGATGGTCCTGGGGCGCTCGACCCACAGCGTCGCCCAGGCGCGCCAGGCGCAGTCGGACGGCGCCGACTACATCGCCGTCGGCTCGATGTTCCCGACACAGACCAAGCCCGACTTCGAGCTCGTCGGGCCCGATCTGGTCCGCGCGGTGCGCCCCGTGGCCCGCGCCCCGCTGATCGGGATCGGCGGAATCACCCAGGACAACGTCGCCCAGGTGATCCGGGCGGGCGCCGACGGCGTCGCGGTCATCTCCGCGGTCTGCGGAGCCAGCGATCCCGCCGCCGCGACCCGAGAATTCCTGGCGGCGATCAGCGCGGAACGTGACTTGAGACGGCGCGGGCCGCTATAATGACGCCGCGCCAACCGACACGCATCGCGTGATCAAACATGACTGAATCGTTCGGAGGTTCGCGCGGCGGGTCTCGCGGGGCTGGGGCTTCGCGGACCACGACGCGCTTCCAATTCAAGGAGGGCACGATGATCCGTCACAGGGTCTACCTCGTTCTTGCGCTCGTCGCCGTTCTGGCCATGGCAGGGCTCTCGGCGTCGAACCTTGAGGCGCAGGGCAAGGGCACCATCAAGATCGCGACGCAGAGTCCGCTCAGCGGCGGTCAGGCAGCGCTCGGCGAGGGCATCAAGCTCGGCGCGCAGCTGGCGGTCGAGAAGTTCAAGGGCGCCTTGGAGAAGCAGGGCTTCAAGGTCGAGCTCGTTCCATTCGACGATCAGGCCAAGCCGGACGTCGGCGTGGCCAACGCGAAGAACATCATCGCCGACAAGGACATCCTCGCGGTCGTCGGCCACTTGAACTCGGGTGTCGCCATTCCGTCGTCCGAGGTCTACAAGGAAGTCTCGCTGGCGATGATCTCGCCTGCGAACACGAACCCGGTCATCACCGACCGCAACTACGCCAACGTCAATCGCGTCTGCGGGCGTGACGACGTCCAGGGCGTGGTCGGCTCCGAGTTCGCCCACGCGACGATGAAGGCGAAGACGGTCTACATCATCCACGACAAGACGCCGTACGGTCAGGGCGTCGCCGAGTTCTTCAAGGCCGACGCCGAGAAGAAGGGCATCAAGGTCCTCGGCTTCGAGGGGACCGAAGAGAAGTCGAACTTCGACCCGATCGTCACGCCGATGAAGGCCAAGAACCCGGACGTGATCTACTTCGGCGGCATCTACGACCAGGCCGCGCCGTTCTTCAAGCAGTCGCGTGAGAAGGGCGTGAAGGGCAAGTTCTTCGGCCCCGACGGGATGGACTCCTCCGACCTGACCAAGATCGCCGGCAAGGCGGTGGTCGGCATGTACTACACCTCGGCAGCCGGCCCGGCCTCCGAGCTGCCGAAGGCGAAGGCGTTCGTCGAGGAGTTCAAGAAGAAGTTCGGCAAGAACCCCGAGCCGTATGCGGCCGAGGCGTACGACGCCGCCACGATCGCGCTCAAGGGCATCGAAGCCGCCGCGAAGGGCGGCAAGGTGCCGAGCCGCGAGGACGTCGCGACCGCCGTGCGCGCCACGAAGCTCCCCAATGGCATCACCGGCGACATCGCGTTCGACGGCAAGGGCGACCGCCAGAAGGCACTCTATTTCGTCCTGCAGGTCGCCAGCGACGATCCCGGGAAGTGGGGCAACAACAAGATCGTCAAGCAGCTGGCGATCGCCGCTCCCGCCGCGAAGAAGTAGGCTCGTCCGAGGGGGCAGGGCCACCGGGGAAGGGTCCGGGGCGAGTGGGGTTCTCGAAGCCCCGCGACCTTTCCCCGGTGGCCCTGCCCCCTCGGACTCACGCAGCCTAGGCGCATGGACGTCGACCTCCTGATCGGGATCTTTCCGCAAGTTCTTCTCGACGGCATCACTCTCGGCTTCATGTACGCGCTCATCGCGCTCGGCTACACGATGGTGTACGGCGTGCTCGAGTTCATCAACTTCGCCCACTCCGAGATCTTCATCTTCGGCGCCTTCGTGGGCGTCGAGATCCTCCTGGGCATCAAGAGCGCCGGACTGCTCGACAGCCTTCCGTGGCCGCTCGTGCTGCTTCTGGTCCTTTTGGCCGGCATGGCCGCGAGCGGCCTCCTCGCCGTCACGGTAGAGCGGATCGCCTACCGACCGCTGCGCGGCGCGCCGCGATTGATCCCGCTGATCTCGGCCATCGGCATCTCGTTCTTCCTGCAAGACCTCATCCGCCTCTTCGAGTCGCTGTGGCACAACGCGTTCAATCTGGTCTACCCGACGATGGACGTACTCAATCACCGCTTCGAGATCACCGAGACCCTCGACGTGTCGGTGAAGTCCCTCGTCGTCATCGGCGGCGCGCTCCTGATGCTGTGGGCCCTGCACCTGATCGTGAACCGCACAAAAGTCGGCACCGCGATCCGCGCAGTGGCCGAGGATCAGGCGGCGGCGAGCCTCATGGGCATCGACGTCAACCGGATCATCTCGCTGACGTTCCTGATCGGCGGCGCGATGGGCGGCGCGGCCGGCGTGCTCTTCGGCGTGCAGTACGGATTGATCAACCCCTACAGCGGGTTCATCCCGGGGCTGAAGGCGTTCACGGCAGCCGTGCTCGGGGGGATCGGCAACATTCCAGGCGCGATGCTCGGCGGGCTCGTGCTCGGGCTTCTCGAGGCGTTCGCGGCGGCCTATCTCTCGCTGCTTACCGGCGGCGCTTTCGGCGCCGAGTACAAGGACATCCTCGCCTTTTCGATCTTGATCCTGATCCTGATCTTCAGGCCCAAGGGTCTCCTCGGCGAGATCGTGCGGGAGCGGGCGTGATCCAGTCCATGATCGCGGTGGCGCTGGTGGCGCTGTCGGCGCTCGCCGTCGCCACGTTCCCGCGCTCGGTGCTCGTCTTCCTGCTCTTCCAGGGCTCGCTCCTGTTCGTGTTCAAGGCGCGGATCGCGGAGTGGCTGCGATGGGCGCTGCTGGCGACTGGGCTCCTCGTGCTGATGCCGGTCATCGGCTACTTCAACAGCTACTACCTGGAGGTCGCGACCCAGGTCGGCATCTTCGTCGCGCTGGCCCTCGGGCTCAACATCGTCGTCGGTCTGGCGGGGCTCCTGGATCTCGGCTACGTCGCCTTCTTCGCCGTCGGCGCCTACTCCTGGGCCATCTTCGGCTCGCCGCACGCCAACATCATCTTCGGCGGCGAGGGCTTTCCGCTGGCGGGCTGGTGGTTCTACGTCTTCCTCTTCGTGGGTCTCGGCACCGCGGCGCTGACCGGAATCCTGCTCGGTCTGCCGGTGCTGCGGCTGCACGGCGACTATCTGGCCATCGTCACCTTAGGCTTCGGCGAGGTTATCCGCGTCCTCGCCAACAACCTCGACAAGCCCATCAACCTCACCAACGGCCCCAAGGGCATCACGCCGATCTCGCGGCCGCCCACACCGTTCGGGCTTCCGTACGGCGAGTACTTCTATTTCCTGGCGCTGCTGATCGTCGTCGCGGTGATCATCGTCAACCGGCGGCTCGAAGATTCCCACATCGGCCGGGCGTGGGAGGCGATCCGAGAAGACGAGCTGGCGGCCCGAGCGATGGGCGTGCCGCTCGTGCGCATGAAGCTGATGGCGTTCGCCTGCGGCGCCTCGTTCGCGGGCGTGATGGGCGTCCTGTTCTCGGCCAAGCAGGTCTTCATCAACCCGGAGTCGTTCACGTTCCTCGAGTCGATCGGCGTCCTGGCGATGGTCATCCTCGGCGGGATGGGCTCGATCCCCGGCGCGATCGTCGGCGCCACGGTCGTGACCGTTCTCAATCTTCAGGTGTTGAAGGGCTTCTCGCTCTGGCTCAACGAGCTGAAGAACGCCGGCGTGACCGTCTTCGGCTTCAGCCTCGCCGACCTGCCGACGCAGTTCGAGCCGGCCAAGTACGAGCGCATGGTGTTCGGCGTCATCCTCGTCCTGATGATGATCTTTCGTCCCCAGGGCATCTTCCCAGCCCGGCGACGCCAGCGCGAGCTGGCGCATTGAAGCGCTAGAGCCGTCGCCCCGTGCCGCCCCTGTTCCAGTGCCGCGGGGTCACGAAGAGGTTCGGCGGACTCACGGCGCTGCACGCGGTCGACTTCGCGGTCGACCGAGGCGTCGCCTCGATCATCGGCCCGAATGGCGCCGGGAAGACGACGCTCTTCAATATTTTCACCGGGCTCTATGCGGCCGACGAGGGGAGCGTGACGTTCCGGGAGCGGCCGATCCTCGGCCTGCGTCCCGATCAGATCACCGCCCTCGGGATCTGCCGCACGTTCCAGAACATCAGGCTCTTCGCCAACATGACCGCGATCGAGAACGTGCTGGTCGGCATGAACTCGCGGATCTCGCTCGGCCTCTGGGACGTCCTCTCGCGCAATCCAGGATTCCGTCGGACGGAATCAGAGCTGGCCGCGCGCGCGGTCGGCCTGCTCGACCGTGTCGGCCTTTCGGGCACCGCGAACGTCGTGGCGCGCAACCTGCCGTACGGCGATCGGCGTCGGCTCGAGCTCGCCCGGGCGCTCGCGTCCGAGCCCGCGCTCTTGCTCCTGGACGAGCCGACCGCCGGGATGACGCAGGGCGAGTCGAGCGCCTTGATGCATCTGCTGCGCGGGCTCGTCGCCGACCTCGGGCTCGCGATCATCTTGATCGAGCACAACATGCGCGTGGTCATGGAGGTCTCCGATCGCGTCACCGTGCTGGACCACGGCGAGAAGATCGCCGAGGGTCCTCCCCGCGAAGTGCAGAGCAACGCGCGCGTGATCGAGGCCTATCTGGGCAAGCGCGGCGCGGGCCCGAGGACCCGCTCGGGTGCTTAAGGTCGAATCGATCGACGTCGCCTACGGCGAGATCCGCGCGCTCAAGGGCGTCGGCCTCGAGGTCGGTCAGGGCGAGATCGTCACGATCCTCGGCAACAACGGCGCCGGCAAGACGACCACGCTCAAGACGATCTCGGGGCTCCTCAAGCCGAGCCGCGGCACGATCACGCTCGAGAACGCCTCGCTCGTCGACGTGCCGCCGCACGCGATCGTCTCGCGCGGCGTCGCCCACGTGCCCGAGGGCCGCCGGATCTTCAATCGCCTGACGGTCCGTGAAAATCTCATGATGGGCGCGTACCTCCGGAGCGACGCGGGCGTCGGCGGCGACCTCGAGCGCGTCTTCGGGCTATTCCCGAGGCTGGCCGAGCGATTGACGCAGGTGGCCGGCACGCTCTCGGGCGGCGAGCAGCAGATGCTGGCGATCGGCCGCGCGCTCATGGCCAATCCGCGGCTGCTGTTGCTCGACGAACCCAGCATGGGATTGGCGCCGGTCCTCGTCGAGCAGATCTTCGACACGATCACCGACATCAACCGCCAGGGAATGACGATTCTCCTCGTCGAGCAGAACGCCGCGATGGCGCTCTCCATCGCCCACCGAGGGTACGTGCTCGAGACGGGCTCCATCGCGCTGGCGGGGACCGCGGCCGAGCTGTCGGAGAACGCCGATGTCCGGAGAGCGTATCTGGGCGAATAGCGCGGTCGCGGGCCTCACGCTCGTCGCTGCGCTCCTGATCTTTCCGGGCCTCGGCGACCGTTATCTCTGGGACGACGAGGCCGAAACCGCGCTCCTGGCGAAGAACGTGCTGCGATTCGGCGTGCCCGTCGCCTGGGACGGCGTGAACCTCGTCTCGCAGGAGTGCGGCGCCGACTACGACGCGAACTACCTCTGGCGACAGACGCCGTGGCTGCCCATCTATCTCACCGCGGGCTCGTTCGCGCTCCTCGGCGATTCCACCGTGACCGCCCGGCTCCCGTTCGCCCTGCTCGGGCTTCTCTCGGTGCCCTCGATGTATTTCCTCGCGCGTCGGGCGTTCGGCGACCGACCGACCGCGCTGATCGCGGCCGGCTCGCTGATGCTGTCGGTGCCGTTCCTGCTGCACGTCCGCCAGGGCCGGTATTACGCGCTGGCGATCTTCGCCGCGATCTGGGCGTTGTCCTTCTTCTTCATGCTGCCGGCGCGCCGGCGCCTGGCCGCAGCCGGGCTGGCGCTGGCCCTCACCGCGCTGCTCCACACGAGCCACCTGCTCTTCTTCGCGCTGGCGGCCGGGCTCGTGCTCGGCTTCGTCGTGATCGGCTTCGACCGCGCCGTGTTCCCGTGGCTCGCCAGCGCCCTCATCGCGACGGCAGTCGTCGGCCTGCCCTGGATGGTGGGCGCCGATCTCGGCGAGAAGAGCGGCTTCTTGCTTGCGCGGAACTCTCCACAAATCTTCGTGGGCAACCTGGGCCGGCACGCCGCGCGAATCGAGCTGTACGCGTTCCCGGCGCTGCTCCTGACCGCCTCCCTCGTCGGGACGGCGGCGGCGACCCGAGCGCGGCTCGATCTGCGCGCTCCCTGGGCGCGCACGTGCCTCTTCCTCCTGGCCCTCGTGATCACCCATCTCGCGGTGGTTGCGACGGTTCCCTTCGTCTTCTTCCGCTACCTGATTACTTTGCTTCCGGTCTGGGCGCTCCTGCAGGCGTGCGCGATCCGGTGGCTCGCCGGGCGAAGCCGCGTTCTCGCCGTCGCGGTCCTTCTGCTGGCGCTCCTTCCCGACCGGGCCGATCTCGTCCGCGGGCGATTCTCGCTGACCCTGCTGAAGCACGTCGACGAGATCACGCATCACGTTCCCGGACCGATCGAAGCGATCGTGACCCATCTGAGGACGGCCGCGCGGCCGGGAGACCGCGTGTTCATCTCGTACGGCGATCTGCCGCTGCGGTTTCACACGAGCCTGGAGGTTCGGGGCGGACAGGGCTGCCAGAGTCTCGCGGGCTGGCCCGCTCCGCGGTGGGTGATCTTCCGCTACTTCTTCAGATTCCGGCCGTCGGCGCTGGGCGCGCGAGAAGACGAGGAGCGCACCTTGCAGTATCTGAAGTCCGAGGTCACCTTGCCTCGGTACAGGACGCTCACTTTGCCGGTGACCGACACGATCTGGGAAAACATTCCCGAGCCCGAGCGCCACGTGTTCCGCGCGAGAGCCAACGGCCCACCGGTCACCGTGTACGAGAAGACCTTGCCGTGAAGCCGCGCGTGTGGGCATGGGTGTCGGTCGCGGCCGTCGTGCTCGCGGCGGCGCTGATCAGGCTGAGGCTCCTCGAGGTTCCCCTCGACCGCGACGAGGGCGAGTACGCGTACTTCGGACAGCTGTTGCTGGCCGGCGTCCCGCCGTACGCCGCCGCGTACAACCTGAAGCTTCCCGGGATCTACGGAGCCTACGCGCTGATCCTCGGCGCGCTCGGCCAGACGACCGCTGCCATCCGCATCGGGCTGATCGTCGTGACCTCGGCGACGACGGTCTGTCTCTACGCGCTGGGCTCGCGGCTGGCCGGCCCCATCGTCGGCGTCCTCGCCGCGGCGCTCTTCGCCGCCGAGTCGCTGAATCCCAAGCTCCTCGGGATGGCCGCCTATGCCGAGCACTTCGCGCTCCTGCCGGTGGTCGGCGGGGCGCTGGTGCTGTTGAAAGCCGCTCGTGATCCCCGGCTCGCGCTGCTGTCGGTCGGCGGCCTCCTGTTCGGTCTCGGCTTGCTGGTGCGGCAGAGCGCGATCGTGTTCATCGTGGCCGGCTTCGTCTACCTGCTCACGGTCTCGGGGGACGGGGCCGCTCGAGCTCGACGACCGCGAGCGGTCGCCGTCTTCCTCGCCGGAGCCGCAGCACCGCTGGCGCTGACCTGCCTCGCGCTGATGGCGGCCGGCACGTTCCGCACGTTCTGGTTCTGGACCGTCGAGTACGCGCGCTACTACCAGGCCGATCTCCTCACGGGATGGAGCAATCTGATCAGGACGCTGACCGTCGTCGCGCCCTCCTCGTCGGTCGTCTTGACGCTCGCGCTGATCGGGGTCGGCGCGATTGCGCGCGATCGGCTACGCGAGGAGCGCGTCTTCGTGCTCTTGCTGGCCGCCGCGTCGCTGCTCGGAGCGGCCATGGGTTTTCAATTCAGGCCGCACTACTTCCTGCTCACCGTGCCGGCCCTCGCGGTGCTCGCCGCCGTCGGTCTGGCCGCGCTCGGCGGGCTCGTGTCGCACCGGAGCTCGGCTGTCCTTCGCCGAGGCCTGCCGGTCGTCGTCGCGCTCGCCGCGATCGCGCAGCCGCTCTATGGCTCGCGCGCCATTCTGTTCGAGCTGACGCCCCTGGAGGTCTCACGGGCGATCTACGGGCGCAACCCGTTTCCCGAATCGGTAGAGGTCGCCCGATACATTCGCGAGCACAGCGTGGCCGGCGATCGCGTCGCGGTCATCGGGTCGGAGCCACAGATCTACTTCTATTCGAGCCGCCGGTCGGCGACCGGCTTCATCTACACGTATCCGCTCATGGAGCTTCAGCCCTACGCGGCGGCGATGCAGCAGCAGATGATCCGCGAAATCGAGTCGGCCGGCCCACGCTTTCTGGTCTTCGTCTCGGCGACCCGGTCGTGGGTCGTCAGGCCCGACTCGGACAGGACGATCTTCCGCTGGTTCGAGGAATACCAGCGCGGCTTTCGAAGGATCGGCGTCGTGGACATCGTCCCGCAGCAGGAGACGATCTACCGGTGGGCGGACGCGGCGCTCGACTACAAGCCGCGCTCGGACGTGTGGCTGATGGTCTTCGAGCGCGCCGGACCGCGCTGATCGCGCTATCCTTGGGACCCACGAAAGGAATCGTCATGCGAAACGACGGCCTCACGTTCGAGCAGCACGAGATCGGCGCCACCTTCAAGACGCTGAGCCGCACGGTCTCGGAGACCGACATCGTCACCTTCGTCAACCTGTGCGGCTTCATCGAGCCGCTCTTCGTCGACATGGAGTACGTCGCGCGCGAATCGATGTTCAAGCGGCGTGCGGCGCCGGGCGCCCTGACCTTCGCCCTGTCCGAAGGCTTGATCATGCAGACCGGGCTCATCCACGGCACCGGCATGGCCTACCTCGGCGGCGAGCTGCGCCTCACGGCCCCGGTGCTCGAGGGCGACACACTCACGGTGGAAGTCGAGGTCACCGACAAGCGGGAGACGAAGAAGACGGACCGCGGTATCGTCACCTACCGCCATCGCGTCCTGAACCAGCGCGGTGAGCAGGTCCTCGAGGCGCAGGTGCAGCGGATGATCCGCCGCGCTTCGCGATAGCCCAACCACCGTGGCTGCCAGGATCGTGCAGGTCAGCGTCTCGCGCGGCGGTGTTCCCAAGAGTGCGGTGTCCGCAGCGCGGGTCAAGGTCGACGGCGTGGACGGTGACGCGCACCGCAATCTCGAGCTGCACGGCGGCCCGGAGCGCGCCGTATGTCTCTTTGCGATGGAGGCGATCGTCGCCCTTCAGTCCGAGGGCCACGCGATCGCGCCGGGGGCGATCGGTGAGAACGTCACCGTGGAAGGGCTCGACTGGTCCGCCGTGACACCAGGCACTCACCTCCTGCTCGGCCAGACCGTCTTGCTACACGTGACGCGCTATACGAGCCCGTGCCGCACGATCGGGCCTGTCTTCAGTGACGGGCAGTTCATCCGTGTGTCGCAGAAGCATCGCCCCGGCTGGAGCCGCGTCTACGCGCGCGTGCTGGTCGAGGGTGTGATCCGTCCGAACGATCCGGTGCGCCTGGTCGACGAGATCGAGGCGGCCGAGCTCAAGGTCGCGGCGCTCCCGTGAGACGCCACGCCGAGGTCGTCATCATCGGGGGCGGGGTCACCGGCGCGTCCATCGCGCTCCATCTGGCCGCCTCCGGGCTCCGCGACGTCCTGGTGCTCGAGCGCCACTCGCTGGCGTCGGGGGGGACCGGCCGTTCGGTCGGGATCGTCCGCCAGCTGTACCCGACCGAGGCGACCAGCCGCATGGTCGTCCGGTCGCTGGCGGTCTTTCAGCGATTCGCCGACGCTGTCGGCGGCGACGCCGGCTACGTCGGCTGCGGCGCGCTGATCGGCGTGTCGGCTTCCATGCGATCCAAGCTCGAAGCGACGGTCGCGCGTCAGCGCGAGGTCGGTGTTCGCGCCGAAGTGCTCGATCCTAGAGATCTCACGCGCCTGGAGCCGCGCATCGACCCGACGAGCATCGGGGCTGTCGTGTACGAGCCCGACTCCGGCTACGGCGATCCGACAGCGGTGACCAACGGCTACGCCGATGCCGCGCGCCGGCGCGGTGTCCGCATCGAGCAGGGCGTCGAGGTCGTCGGCATTCGCACGGCGGGCGATCGCGTCGTCGGCGTCGACACCGCGGGCGGAGACGGGATCGATGCGCGCGTCGTCGTCAACGCGGCGGGCCTCTGGTCGCCGCTCGTGGCGAGGCTGGCTGGTGTCGAGCTGCCGATCATCATCGGCCGTCATCCCGTTTTCGTCGTCGAGCGCGACGCCGCCTTCGGGCGCCCGCACCTGGTCTATCTCGATCTCGCGGGCGGCAGCTACGCACGTCCCGAAACGGGCGGTCTCACGCTGACGGGCTCGCTCACCGACGACGAGACGCAGCATCCGATGGAGCCCGAGACGCTCGGCGCGGATGTGACTCTCGCTGAGGCGACCGACGTGCTCGAGCGCACCGCCCGCGCGATCCCGCGCCTGGCCGACGCGCGCTACCGGCGCGGCTGGGCCGGCGCCTTCGACATCACGCCGGACTGGATGCCGATCCTCGACGAGTCGCCTGTGCGCGGCTTCTGGATCGCCGCGGGCATGAGCGGGCACGGCTTCAAGCTGTCCCCGGCGGTCGGTGAAATGATGGCAGCGCTGATCACGGGGGCAACACCGCCGGTCGACGCGGCACCCTTCGCGTTGAGCCGCTTCACGGCGACGGCGCCGAGCGGAACGTTCGTCGCGTCTTACCTGGGCTGACGGGCCGGCGTCATGCGCGCGCGACGGGCAGCTCGACGATGAACGTCGTGCCCGCGCCCTCGACGCTCTCGACGCGGATGCGACCCCCGACGGACTCGACGATGGTCCTGGTGATCGCGAGCCCGAGGCCGGTTCCCGCGATCCCGCTCGTCGCCTTGCTCTTGACCCGATAGAACTTGTCGAACACGTGGGGAAGATCGCGGGCGGGAATGCCGATGCCGGTATCCGTCACGCGAATCGTCACGCTCTCGGCACCGTCGCCGCCAGCTGAGAACGCCGCCTTGACGGCGACTCGCCCTCCGGTCGGCGTGTACTTAATGCCGTTGTCGATCAGGTTCACGAGCGCCTGACGAACCCGGATCGGTGCGGCCATGACGATGGCGGTCTCGGGCAGGTCGGCCGTGAGCTCGATCGTCTTGCGCTCGGCATTCGGCCTCACGAGCCGCAGCGCTTCGACGGCGACCGGCACCAGATCCATCGGCTCGCGGGCGGCGTCGAGCCCCGCCTCGATCTTGCCGATGTCGAGCAGGTCCGTGACGAGATCCGCCATGTGCTGGGCGGTGTCGCGGATGTCCCGGCAGCGCGACTCGAAGTTGTGATCTCCCGGTCCGGACATCCGAACCAGGTCCGCCAGGCCGGCGATGACGGTGATCGGGCTCTTGAGATCGTGCGAGACCGTGTTGACGAAGTCGTTCTTCATCTTCTCGAGATCCTTCAGCAAGGTGATGTCGCGAAGGACCACCGCCAGACCCACGGGCTCGCCGAACGGCGTGACGACCTGCACCAGGCTCGCCTGTGCGATGCGTCCGTCGGGCAGCGGCAGCTCCGAGATGCCGGGCTTGCCGAGCACGAACAGCTCGCGCAGCGGCGCGTAGTCCACGACCTCGAGCAGCGGCCTGCCTTCCATCGCGTCCGGCGCGAGACCGAGCATCGTCCGCACAGCTCCATTTGCCAACAGGACCAGGCCGCTCTGATTCATCGTGATCACGGCGTCGGCGGTGCTGCCGAGCACGCCGAGCATCGTCATGCGCTCGTCGGCCAGGGTTTGATACGCCTGCGAGGTCTCGAGCGCGGCCGAGAGCCCGGCCGCCAGCAAAGTGGCGACGTGGACGTCGTCTTCGCCGTACGCGAGCGGCGGACGGGCGGCGAAGAGCAGGGCGCCGAGCACTTCGGGACCGCGGCGGATCGGGACCGCCAAGGTCGCTCGAAGACCGGAAGCGATCAGCACACCCTCGAGGTCGGGAACGCCTTCTCGCGCCGTGCCGAGGTCCTCGATGCGATGCGCGTGACCGGTGGTGATCACCCGGCCCGGCAGACCCTCGTAGGGCGAGAACGGGCGGGAGCTCACTGCGTCGGCGTCGAGACCGACGAGCGAGTGCACGAGATAACCGCCCTTCTCGGGATCGACCAGGCACACCGCCAGATAGTCGTGAGGAACCGCGCCGGCCGCGTGGTCCGCAAGCGTCTGGAAGAAGTGCGTCGGGAGCGGCGAGCGGACCAGCTCGACCAGCAGCTCGTTGAGGCGCGTGAGGCGCTCGGCGTGATTCACGCTGAGACCGGCGGCACGCACCGCGCGCGAGCAAGCTCGGCCAGGTCCACGCCGTTCGGAACCGGGTCGATGGGACCGACGACCGTGACGTCGCGGATCGTGCCCTGCTTGTCGACGACGAAGATGCCCTGCTCGTGAGCGGTCATCGCGTGGTGATGGAGACGGCGAACGAAGTTTCGGTTCATGACGTCGAAAAAGGCGCCCCGGGTCTGGTTCACGCTGTCGCCGTGCGTGAACGCATGGGCGAAGCTCACGACCGCCGTGCGCGTCGCCTCGAGCACGCCGCGGTCTCCGAGGCCATACACCGCGTAGAGCCGCTTGTCGGGATCGCACACGAACGGGAACGGCAGCGGGTCAGGGCCGAAATATCGCCGAGCACTCTCGAGGAGATTCGGCGCGATCTGGATGACTTCGGTGTCGCTCGCCAGGAGCGCTTCGTAGCCGGTTCGAATGTTGTCCGTATACACGCGGCAGAAGGGGCACGTGAACCCGCGCGAGAACCAGACCACGACGTTGCGGCGCTGGCGGTACGCCGCCAGGTCCACCATCGGGCCGCGCACGGAGGGCAATGAGAACAGCGGGGCCTGCGTACCGACGGCCGGACGCTCCACTGCTGGCGGCACTGATGTTTGGGTCGCCATCGCCGGTCCCTCGTAAGCTCCTCCGCCCCTACCTCCGGCAAGAGCCATACCAACGATAAGTATGTGTTTTTATGGTTGTTCGAGGCCCTGTTAGCCGGGCTGTACAGTTAATTTCCGGCCGGCGTGGCCAGGAGCGATCCAGCGCCCGCTGAGGCCAATTGTGGGACAGTCCGGCGAGAAGCTGACCAGTCTTGTCAGGCGCCGGCGATTCCGAACATCGGCGCAACGCGCCGCGCGCTCGAGTGTCTTGAGTTTCCGGCACCTTCCAAGGCGTATTCGATCTCTCGCAGACGCACGCGACTCGGCAATCGCTGGCTCATCGATTGCAGTTTGGTCTTTCGGCAATGAGAGACGTCGCGACTGTCTCGTCTGCTCGCGCGACGCTCCCCGCCGCGGCGGATCGCCGGCGCCGGCGCGTGGGGCCGCCCGAGCTGTCCGTCGTGATGCCCGTCTACAACGAAGGGGCGGTCATCGCCGAGGTCATCGAAACGTGGCTCGACGAGCTCGCGCGGCTGGGCGTCGACTTCGAGCTCCTCGCGTACGACGACGGCTCGCGCGACGACACCGGAAAAATCCTCACGGGGCTGTCCGTGCACCGGCCCGACCTCGTCGTGACCAGCCAGGCCAATGCCGGCCATGGCCCCACGATCCTGAGGGGCTATCGCGAAGCCCGCGGCGAGTGGGTGTTCCAGGTCGACAGCGACGACGAGATGAGCGCGGAGCACTTCGGCCTGCTGTGGGCGCAGCGAGGCGACCACGACCTGATCCTCGGGCGCCGGCAGCATCGCGACGCTCCGCTGGCTCGCCGGATCATCACCGCCGCGTCGCGACTCACCGTATGGGTGCTCTTCGGGCGCGCCGTCACCGACGTCAACGCGCCATACCGGCTGATCCGTCGAGCTGCGCTGGTCTCCATCCTCTCGCGGATTCCCGCCGACGCGTTCGCGCCCAACGTGATCATGTCGGGCCTGGCGTGCCGGGACCGGCTGCGCGTACGCGAGGTGTGGGTGCCCCATCGCGGCCGGCGCGCCGGCGTCGTCTCGATCGTCAAGTGGCGGCTGTGGAAGGCCGCGGCGCGCGCCTTCGGGCAGACCGTGATGGTCGCGCTTCGCGCGCGGCGCTCGAAATGACTGCGAGGCGCGATCCCGGCCGCGTGCTGATCCTCGGCGCCGGACCGACGGGCCTGGGCGCCGCGTACCGCTTGCAAGAGCTCGGCTTCGACAATTTCCAGATCCTCGAGTCGGCGCCGTCGTCCGGGGGCCTCGCCGCGAGCGTCGTCGACTCCGAGGGATTCACCTGGGATCTCGGCGGCCACGTGCAGTTCAGCCACTACGCGTACTACGACGACGTCCTCGACACAGCGCTCGCGGGCGAATGGCTCTGGCACGACCGCGAGTCGTGGGTGTGGTTGAGGGACCGGTTCGTTCCGTACCCGTTCCAGAACAACATCCACCGCCTCGAGCGCGAAGACATGGAGCACGCGCTGCGTGGACTGGAGCAGGCGGCCGCCCAGCGGCGGTCGAAACCGGCCGCCAACTTCGGCGAGTGGATCCACACGACGTTCGGCGAGGGCATCGCCCAGATGTTCCTCTATCCCTACAACTTCAAGGTGTGGGGTGTGCCGCCCGAGCACATCGGCGTCGGGTGGATGGGCGAGCGGGTAGCTGTTCCTAACATCGAGCGGATCAGGAAGAACATCGCCGAGCAGCGCGATGACGTCTCGTGGGGCCCGAACAACCGCTTCCGCTTCCCTAGACGCGGCGGCACCGGCGCGATCTGGCAGCGGGTCGGCGAGCTCATTCGCCCGCCGCATCGACTCTTCGAGCACCGGATGATCCGCATCGATCCCAGCGGGCGCACGGTGACGGCGGCCAACGGCCGGACGATGCGCTACGACACGCTGATCACGTCGGTGCCGCTCGACGTGCTGGTCGAGTCCTGCGACGGTCTCAGCGCCCAGACACGTCGCGCCGCGGAGGCACTGGTGCACAGCGCCGTGCACATCGTGGGTGTTGGGCTCCAGGGGCCGCTTCCCGCCGAGCTCGCCCGCAAGTGCTGGATGTACTTTCCCGAGGACCACAACCCCTACTATCGGGTTACCGTCTTCTCGAACTATTCCCCCGCCAATGTCCCCGACGGCGAGGGATACTTCTCGCTGATGGCCGAAGTGTGCGAGTCGGCGTTCAGGCCCATCGACCACACCACCTTGCGCGACTGGACCCTCGCGGCCATGCGAAAGGACGGCTTGATCGGTGATGCCGACGTCGTCAGCTTCTGGCATCGACGGCTCGAGCACGGATATCCCACGCCGTTCCTGGGGCGCGACGACGTCCTCGACCACCTGATCCCCACCCTCGCCGAGCACCGCATCTACTCGCGCGGACGGTTCGGCGGCTGGAAGTACGAAGCGGCGAACCAGGATCACAGCTTCATGCAGGGTGTGGAGCTCGCTGACCACCTGCTTCGCGGCGAGCCGGAGACGACGTACTTCGACCCGGCGCGCGCCAACTCCGGCATGTTCCTGACGCGTTGAAGACGTCGCCTCAGGCGTGGGCCGCCGCGGCGGTAGTTGGGCTCGCGCTCGTGCTCGCGCTGGCGCGACTGCACACCTACGACGAACCGCTCGAGCGTGACATCACCTCGGCGGCGGTGATCGGCCACGAGCTGCTCGCTGGTCGCTCGCTGTACGCCGACATGTGGGACCACAAACCGCCCGCGATCCACGTGTCCCATGCCGCGGCGATCCTGCTCGCCGGCTATGGGCCCGGCGCCGTTTACCTGCTCAACGTCACGGCAGCGATCATCACGCTTCTCGGTATCTACGTCGCCGCGTCCGCGGTCGGCGGGATCGCCGCCGGGCTCTGGGGAGCCGTATTCTGGACGGTGGTTTCCGGGGATCTGTGGCTACAGGCCAATCAGCCCAACGCCGAGGCGTTCATCAACGTCTGCGTCGTCTGGGCGTTCGCCCTTTTCATCCGCGCCGGCGGTCGGCTGCACCTCCGGCACGTGCTGACGATAGGCCTGCTCTTCGCCATCGCCTCGCTCTACAAGCCGATCGCGGCGGCGTCTGCAGCCTTCCTCGCTCTCGCGCACATCGTCGTACCGCCGCCCGGCCGCTCGCGCCGCCGAGCCCTGGCCGACGCGCTCACAATAGGCGGCGTAGGCGCCGGCGCCTGGCTCGCCACCGCCGCATACTTCGCGGTTCGCGGGCACTTCTTGGACTTCTATCAGGCGGTCTTCGCATACAACCGCTTCTACTCTTCGCGCTACATGCACGACGACTACACGCTGTCGTCGCAGAGCCTGACTGACATCCTGATCAAGAGCCTGCTTCCCGACGCGTTATTTCCCAGCGTGGCGGTGGTGGCGGCGCCGCTCGCGGTGTTCACGCTCGCGGGCGCGGTGCGCGGCGCGATCACCGATAAGCGACGCCCGTGGCTGTTGTTGCTCGGACTCGCCGTCGGGACTCACATCGCCGTGGCGCTTCCCGGCCAATGGCGCCCACACTACTACCAGCTCTGGCTCCCTCTGCTCGCGGTCGGCGCGGGCTGGGCAGTGGGCTCTGCTATCACGACCGGTTCGATTCCGCGGTGGGTCCCGTCCGCCGTCGCGTCGGCCGCGGTCGTCCTGATCGTGGCTCAGCAGGTGCCGCTGTATCGGATACCGGCCGAGGCGTGGCCACGCCTCAAGTACGGCGACGATGTGTTCGTACTCGAGCAGCAGCTCGGCCGCGAGCTCCGAGTGTTGCTGGGACCGGGCGAGACCCTCTACGAATGGGGGGCGGAGCCAGGGCTCTATTTCGAGAGCCTGCACTCGCCGCCGAGCGGGGCGTTCTATGCGTACCCGCTGCTGGAGGGTCCGGTCGCCTTGCAGCTGACGGCGCGCGCCGTGCGCGATCTCGATCGCCGTGCGCCGATGATGTTCGTCATCCACAAGCGCTTCTCGTTCAACGGGCGCCTGCATCACCCCGTCCTGGACTGGGCCCAACGCCGCTACGTGGTGATGGCGGGCGACGGCAACCGCGGGCCCTTCGTGGTGTTGGTCAGAAGGGGCAGCCGCCTGGACGTCACCTCACGATAGCCTCAGCGCCAGTCCGGCAACCGCCTCGCCTTCCGAGTCAGATTTGTCAAATCGAGCTCTCCCCGGCCACGCATGCTCGTGTCTCGGAAGCCGCCGTGGCTGAAACCGCCTTCGATATCAACCTTTTCTAGATCGCTTCGGTCGGCCCTTCGCGTGACGGCTGGCTCGTCGCTTGCACACCTACGCCGATCCGGTGGAGCCTGCCGACACGCGCGCGATGCAGACGCAAGGCTTGAGCCTCGACAACCGCGAGGCCGCCGGCGGCCGAATCACATGGACGTCCACCGACCTCGGAAGAGCACTGGCAGCCGCCGCCCAGCGGCCTCTCGCCGTCGTTCTCGCGCTGCAGCTCGCCCTGTCCATCGTGCTGGTCGTCCTGATGGCCGTGTGGAGCCCCGGCAACGTCCATCCCGACGAGTTTTCCCATTTCGAGGCGGCCCGCTACTTCCGAAAGCACTGGCTGCCGCCCGCGGTGGCGGAGCCCGGCACCGAGTCCTCGTACAGCGCTTACGGTTTTTCGTATCTGAACGAAGCAGACATCGTCTATTGGGCCTTCGGCAAGGCCGCATTCGTCGGCGAATCCCTGGGAGTGGGAACCGGCCTCGCGATGCGATCGTTCCAGGTCTTGGTCTACGCGGGGCTTGTGGCCTGGGTGATGTTTCGCGCCAGGCGATTCATCCCGGCGCTCGGCTTCCTGCTCCTGACCCCGCAGCTCTGGTATGTCTTCTCGTACATCAACGGCGACGCACTGCCCTTCGCGCTCTTGACGGTCGTGCTGCTCGAGCTCGCGTCGCCCGAGTCCGGCGTGCGCCGCTTCTTGAACGGCGCCCAGGCGAGACCGACGGCGGGAGTTTTCGTCGTGGGCGCGCTGCTCGGCCTCCTGGCTCTCTCCAAGCGGAACTACCTCGTCAGCTTCGTCTTCGTCGGCTGGGCCATCGTGTGGCTCAGGAGCGAAGTCCGAAGCTGGCAGCGGATCGCGCTACTCGCGTCGATCGCGGCCATCGTCGCGCTGCCGTGGCTTGGCTATCACGGCTGGGTGAACGACTGGGAGACCGAGAAGCGAGTAGCCGACTACTCCGAGCTCGTCGCCTCACCGGAGATGAAGCCGTCGGCGCAGGCGAGCGCCAATTCGTTTCCCTATCGAGCCCTGCGGACCAAGGGCGCATCGCTGTGGCACGTCGTCGTGACCCTGCCCTGGGTGGGGTTCTCGTTCCGAAGCTTCTGCGGCCTCTACGGGTGGATGAACGTCGCGGCCGACGGGTGGGTCTATCGCGTGTTCGCGGTCCTCTACGCAATCTTGCTGGCGATCCTCGTGATCCCGACGCTCCGGAGAGGATCGCCCGGCGTTGTCTCGCTACTGGTCGGCGTATTCGTCTGCGCCACGCTCGTCGTCGCGCAATCAGCCTATCGGTCGTGGGTGTACGACTTCCAGGCTCAGGGGCGATACCTCTTTCCCATTCTGCCGATGCTGTTCTTCTACTGGCGACAATGCGAGTCGCCGCGCCTGAGGGTTCCGGCGCTCGCCGTCACGGCGCTGCTGGGCACCCACGGGCTCTTCTCGTTCGCGGTGATCGGCCTCGGCCGCCTTGCCTGAGGATTGGAGCGATGTGGAGATGGTGAACGCCGGACTCTTCGCCTCGATGCTTCGCCCGGTGGCCCGGTCGTGAGCGCACGCGCGTTTCGCGATCTTCGAGAGTTCAAGTCGTGGAACGACGAAATGGTGGAGAAGTACGACGTCGAGCGGTTCCATGACCATCCGAGCCCGCTGATCCGGTTCATCGAGCGCAAGCGCGTCCGGCGCATCCTCGCCCTGCTGGCTACGCGCCCTGGAGAGCGGGTGCTGGAAATCGGCTGTGGCGCTGGAAATATCCTGGTCCAGATACCAGGCGGCCGGCGGTGCGGGATCGACCTCGCCGAGTCGCTACTCGCGAAGGCCGCGCGCCGGCTGGCGAAGCACGGCACGCTTGTGCAGGGAGACGCCGAGCATCTGCCGTTTCGGGATCGCTCCTGGCAGCGCGTCTACTGCTCGGAGGTGCTCGAGCACATCCCGTCGCCGGGACGAGCGCTTGCCGAGATGCGCCGGGTCGTCGCCGACGGCGGCGTCGCGGTCGTGTCGGTGCCGAACGAGCGGTTGATCAACACGCTCAAGGCGATGCTGCGGCGGAGCGGTCTGTATCGCCTGCTGCTCGGTGGGCGCTCGGGCGACTACGAGATGCCCGAGCGTATGGACGACGAGTGGCACCTGCACGTCTTCGATCTCGCCGGGCTGCTGGCGATGATCCCGCGGGGGCTGCGGGTCACGCGCGTCGAGGGTATCCCGTTTCGGTGGCTTCCCCTTCGCTACGTCGTGCGGTGCGAATCCGATGGTCGGGACGATGAACACCGTGCCAGCGGCTGAAGCAATTTCGGCGAGGACCCGCGTTTTCAGCGGGCAAGCGGTGCAGCTGCCGCTGGATGTCATCGCGATCGTGGTGGTCTCGCTCACGCTCGCGACCGCCAGCTTCTTGATCCAGGGCGACGTCGGCCTGGACCTGGGCGACGAGGGCCAGCTCTGGTATGTGACGACCCGCACGGCGCTCGGTGACGTCCCGCTACGCGACATCCGCAGTTACGACCCCGGCCGCTACTACTGGGGCGCCGCGTGGTTCAAGCTGCTCGGTCCGGGGATCATCACCCTCCGCATCGGCATGGCGATCATGCATGCGCTGGGCCTCGTCTTCGGCCTCTTGACGCTCCGTCGTGTCGTCCGAAGCTGGTGGCTCCTGGCGATCCTCGCGGTACTCCTGCTCGCCTGGATGGTGCCAGTGTTCAAGGCATTCGAGTCGGCGACGGTGCTCGCCCTCGTATGGCTGGCGGTACGCCTGCTCGAAGCGCCGACGCCGGCCCGTCACTTCACGTTGGGGATCGGTATCGGCCTTGCCGCCTTTGTTCGACTGGATCACGGGTTGTACGGCGCGACCGCGCTTTGCCTCCTGCTGGTCTTCCAAACGGCGCGTGCTCGGAAGGTGTCACGGCGCGATCTCGGGCTCGCCGCGGCCGGGATGGTCGTCGGCTACGCACCGATGCTCATCCTACTCGTCGCAGTCCCGGGATTCTTCGGAGGCCTCGTCGAGCACCTTGCCTTCCTCATGCGCATCACGTTCTGGAACGGCGTACCCAATCTCGGCAGGCCGGTGCCGTGGCCGTGGCTCGCCGGCGCCGACCTGCCGGCCCTCGAGCGCCTGTATGCGGTGTGCGTTGGAGTGCTGTTCATGGCCGTCCCGGCGCTTTATTTGGCCGCAACGGTCAGGGTGCTGCGCTCGCCCTACGAGGACACGCCGGCTCGCCGACTGGTCCTGGCAGCTGGATTCGTCGGCATCATGTACGCACACTACACGTTCGCGCGCCCCGACCTCGAGCACCTGGCCCAGAGCATTCACGCGCTCATCATTCTCGGAACGGGCCTGCTGGCGGCCCTCGACCGCCGACGGCGCATGATCGCGATCGCGCTGGTGCTCCCGCTCGTGCTGGCGACGTCGGCGCTGACGACCGGTGTCAAAAGCCGCGCCTACCGATGGGCCACCGAAACCCAACAGCCCTACGTCCCGACACGACTCGGCGACGATGCCGTCTGGGTGCACCCGGGCGTCGCAGTCTTCCTCGAGACGGTCCGACGAACAGCCGACGAGCTGCTGGCGCCGGGTGAAATGATCCTCGTCGCTCCACACTGGCCGGCCATCTATACGGTGCTCGGCCGTGAGTCACCGGTCTGGGAGACCTACTTCATCTTTCCTGAGCCCGAGGATCGCCAGCGCCGCATGATCGTCGACCTGCAACGGCGAAATGTCGCGCTCGTGCTTCTCGGCGATCTTTATCTGGACGGCCGCGAGGATCTGCACTTCAGCAGGACACACCCGCTCGTCTACCGTCACGTGGTCGAGCGCTACGAGAAGGTCTCGGTGCCCGGCCTGCCCGGGTGGGCGCATTTTTTCCGTCGGAAGCCCGGAGCCGCGGCGGCCTCGTGATGGCCCCCATGCCAGCGGCTTCGACCTGCGGGGAGGCGTGATGGCTGCTTACGAAGGCGTCTCCGTCGTACTGCCGGTTCTCAACGAGCACGACAACCTGGAGCCACTTCACGCGCGCCTCACCGAGGTCCTGAAGACCCTCGGCCGCGACTACGAGGTCATCTACGTCGATGACGGCTCTACCGATGGCTCGTGGGGAGTGCTGCAAGCACTCGCCGCGGGAGACTCGAGCGTCCGGCTGGTCCGGCTGCGAAAGAACTTTGGTCAGACGCCGGCCTTGTCGGCAGGCATCGCTCACGCGCGCTTCCCGATCCTGGTCACGCTCGACGCGGATCTGCAGAACGACCCATACGACATCCCACGGCTGCTCGAGGCGCTCGGCGATTCGTACGACGTGGTTTCCGGGTGGCGGCGCCACCGCAACGATGTCTGGCTCTCGCGGCGCCTGCCCTCGAACGCGGCAAACTTCCTGATCCGTAAGGTCAGCGGCGTGCCGCTCCATGACTTCGGATGCACGCTCAAGGCCTACCGGCGCGAGGTCATCCAGGACGTGAGTCTCTACGGCGACATGCACCGGTTTCTCCCGGTGCTCGCCGCATGGGTCGGCGGCCGCGTCACCGAGCTGGAGGTGACCCACCACCCTCGGACTCATGGTGTGTCGAAGTACGGGCTGACGCGGATCTTCAAGGTGCTGATGGATTTGATCTCGCTCAAGTTCATCGGCGACTTCTCGTCACGCCCCAACTACATCTTCGGCGGCTTCGGGCTCCTGAACCTCGTCCTCGGCGCCCTGGCGTTCGCGATCGTCGCGTATCGCGTTCTGATCCTTCGTCACATGGAAGCGACGCCGCTGGTCTTCCTGATGGTGCTGTTCTCGATCACGGGCATTCTCTCGCTGTTCATCGGGTTCCTCGCCGACATCGTCATCCGCGGCTTTTACGACCCCACGCGCAAGCCCACGTACTACGTCCGTGAGTCGGTGGGCCTCGACCAGCCGGACTAGTCGCCGTGTGTGGCATCGTCGGGAACGTCTTCGCGCGCGGCGATCGGGCGCCGGACCGGGCTGTTGTCAAGCGCATGAACGACCGGCTCGCGCACCGCGGCCCTGACGACGAAGGATTCTTCCTCGAAGGCCCGGCCGCGCTGGCGATGCGTCGGCTCAAGATCATCGATCTCGAGACGGGACACCAGCCGATGAGCGGCGAGCAGAACCGGGTCTGGGCCGTCTTCAACGGTGAGATCTACAATTACCGCGAGCTGACGACCGAGCTTGTCGGCCGCGGGCACACGTTCCTGACGCGCTCGGACACTGAAGTGATCGTGCACGGCTACGAAGAGCGCGGGCTTGCCGCGCTCGGCGACCTCGAGGGGATGTTTGCCTTCGCGCTCTGGGACGGCCCGGCGCGCACCCTCGTCCTCGCGCGTGACCGGCTCGGAATCAAGCCGCTCTACTACGCCGTCATGCCCGACCAGATCGTCTTCGCGTCCGAGCTCAGGGCCCTGGTCGAGCACCCGGCGATCGAGCGCACGCTCGACCTCACGGCGCTGTCACGCTATCTCGGCCATGAGTACGTGCCGGCGCCGGCGTCGATCTTGCGCTCCGTCCGCAAGCTGCCCGCCGGCCACTGGCTCACATACACCGACGGGCGCGTCAAGGTCGAGCCGTACTGGACGGTCTCCGTCCGGCCCGATCACACGATCGGCGCGGACGAAGCTGTCGAGAAGCTTCGCGGGGTGCTTGATCTCGCGGTGCGCCAGCACTTGATCAGCGACGTGCCGCTTGGCGTGTTTCTGTCCGGTGGGATCGATTCGAGCGCGGTCGCCGCCTTCGCCGCCCGGCACGTCGGCGGCCGGCTCAAAACGTTCTCGATCGGCTTCGCAGATCCGTCCTTCGACGAATCTGTCCACGCCCGCCGTGTGGCTCGGGCGCTCGGCACTGACCATCACGAGGAGATCCTGGACGCCCGTGGAGCACGCGACCTCGTCGAGCGGCTGCCCGATCTCCTCGACGAGCCCCTGGGCGATGCGTCGTTGATCCCGACGTTCTTGCTCTCGCGCTTCACCCGCCGCTCGGTCACCGTCGCCCTCTCGGGCGACGGCGGTGACGAGCTATTCGCGGGCTACCCGACGTACCAGGCTCACCGCCTCGCCGGCCTGATCGAACCGGTCCCGCGCTGGCTCAGGCGGGGGCTCGTGCGGCCAATCGTGGAGCGCCTCCCGGTCTCGCTCAGCAACCTGAGCCTCGACTTCAAGCTCAAGCGGTTCCTGCAGGGCATGGATTACCCGGACGTGGACCGCCACGCCATGTGGCTCGGCTCCTTCACGCCGACCGAGCAGCAAGAGCTGTTCACGCCTGGCGCGCTCGAGGGCATCGAGTCGCCTCCGTCCTACGCCGCGTTCCACGACATCCTCGCGGCCGCGCCTCCGATGGAAGGCCTCGAGCGGATGCTCTATCTCGATCTCAAGGGCTATCTCGGCGAGGGCGTGTTGACCAAGACCGACCGCGCGAGCATGGCCTGTTCCCTTGAGGTCCGCGTGCCGCTCCTCGACCGTCGCGTCGTGGAGCTGGCGGCTCAACTGCCGATGCGGCTCAAGCTCCGTGGCCTCACGACCAAATATGTCCTCAAGCGCGCGCTCGCGGACATTCTTCCCGCACAGACACTGGCACGTCCAAAGAAAGGATTTGGAATTCCGGTCGGCCACTGGCTGCGCGGCGAGCTGCGTCCGTTGCTGCGCGACGTGTGCGGTCCCGACGCGCTCCGCCGCGGCGGCCTCTTTCGTCCGGAGACGGTTGAGCGGCTCATCGTCGAGCACGAGGACGGACGGCGCGACCACAGAAAGAAGCTCTACACGCTGCTGGCCTTCCAGCTCTGGGCCATGCGCTACCTGCCCGCCTGAGCGACGAGGCTCAGGGCGAGACCGTCAACGTCGTGGCTCCGATGAACGTGAAGGAGCCGCTCGCGGTCTGCTGCCAGACCTGGACCTGAACCGGCCCCGCCGATAGCCCGGGCACGTTGGGCGTGATGGCCGTGGCCTGCGTCGGGTACGGCACCGTCAACGTCGTGCTGCCGCTCAGCGCCGTCGCCCGAGCCTGAGCGATCACCACCCCGTTCCGCACGAAGTTCACCATCGGCAGGCCGAACCCGAGGTTGGCGAAGCCGTTGCCCGTGATCGTGAAGCTGGTCGGCGGACTCGCCAGGCTGATGGCGCTCGGCGTAATGCCGCTCACGCCGGGCACGGGCCGCGTGTCGGTGATCGTGAGTGTGGCGGTACCGATCAGCGTGAAGGTGCTGGTCCCGGTCTGCTGCCAGACCTGGGTCTGGACGGAGCCGACCGCCAGCCCGGGCAGGTTCGGCGTGATCGCCGTCGCCTGCGTCGGATACGGCACGGTCAACGTCGTGCTGCCGCTCAATGCCGTCGCGCGCGCCTGAGCGATCACCACCCCGCCCCGCACGAAGTTGATCATCGGCAGACCGAAGCCGAGATTGGCGAAGCCATTGCCGGTGATCGTGAACGTCGCCGGCGGGTCCGCCAGGTCGACCGCGCTCGGCGTGATAGCGGTCATCCCGGGTGCGGGCCGCGTGTCCGTGACCGTGAGGTTGGCACTGCCGAACAGGCTGAAGCTCGGCGTACTGCTCGTCTGCTGCCAGACCTGAGCCTGAACTGAGCCGACCGATAGCCCGGGCAGGTTCGGCGTGATCGCCGTCGCCTGCGTCGGGTACGGCACCGTCATCGTCGTCGCGGTCAGCGCGGTGACGCGCGCCTGAGCGATCAAGGTCCCGCCGCGCATGAAGTTGATCATCGGCAGACCGAAGCCGAGGTTCGCGCTGGTAAAACCGTTGCCCGTGATCGTGAACGTGGCCGGCGGGGCCGCCAGGTCGACCGCGCTCGGCGTGATGCCGCCCACGCCGCGCGTATCGTTGACGGTGAGCGTGACGCTACCGATCAAGGTGAACGGCGGGGTGGCGCTCGTCTGCTGCCAGACCTGGGCCTGGATCGAGCCGACCGCTAGCCCGGGCAGGTTCGGCGTGATCGCCGTCGCCTGCGTCGGGTACGGCACCGTCAACGTCGTGCTGCCGCCGAGCGCCGTCGCACGTGCCTGCGCGATCAACACCCCGTTGCGCACGAAATTGACGATCGGCAGACCAAACCCGACGTTGGCGAAGCCGTTGCCGGTGACGGTGAAGCTGGCCGGCGGGTCAACAAGGTCGATCGGGTTCGGCGTGATGCCGCTGACGCCAGGTAGGGGCCGCGTATCCGTGACCGTGAGCGCGGCGCTTCCGATGAAGCTGAACGTCGGCGTGCCACTCGTCTGCTCCCAGACCTGAGCCTGCACCGCGCCGGCCGATAGCCCCGGCAGGTTCGGCGTGATCGCCGTGGCCTGCGTAGGGAACGGCACCGTGAGGGTCGTCGCGGTGAGCGCGGTGACGCGCGCCTGAGCGATCAACGTGCCTCCCCGCATGAAATTGATCATCGGGAGACCGAAGACGCCCGCGGTGAAGCCGTTGCCGGTGATCGTGAAGGTCGCCGGCGGACTCGCCAGGTCCACGGTGCTCGGCGTGATCCCACTCACGCCCCGCGTGTCGACCACGGTGAGCGTCGCGCTGCCGAAGAGGCTGAACGTCGGCGTATTGCTCGTCTGCTGCCAGACCTGCGCCTGGATCGAGCCGACCGCCAGACCAGGCATATTCGGGGTGATCGCCGTGGCCTGAGTCGGATACGGCACCGTCAAGGTCGTCGAAGTCAACGCGGTGGCGCGCGCCTGGGCGATCAACGCGCCGTTGCGCACGAAGTTGATCATCGGCAGCCCGAACCCGAGGTTGCTGAAGCCGCCTCCGGTGATCGTGAAGGTCGCGGGCGGGATCGCGAGGTCGACGGTGCTCGGCGTGATGCCGCTCACGCCGCGTGAATCGGTGACCGTCAACGTCGCGCTGCCGATCAGGCTGAAGGTCGGTGTGCTGCTGGTCTGCTGCCAGACCTGCGCCTGGATCGAGCCCGCCGCCAAACCCGGCATGTTGGGGGTGATGGCGGTGGCCTGCGTCGGGTACGGCACCGTCAAGCTCGTGCTGCCGTTCAGCGCAGTGGCGCGCGCCTGGGCGAGCAATGTGCCGTTCCGCACGAAGTTGATCATCGGCAGCCCGAACCCGAGGTTGACGTTGGCCAAGCCGTTGCCGGTGATCGTGAACGTGGCCGGCGGGCTCGCGACGTCGATCGGGCTCGGCGTGATCCCACTGATGCCGGCGCCGATACCCGTGACGGCAACCGTGAAGTCGCCGCCATTGGAGGTGAACGTCACGATGCCGGAAAAGACGCCGGCCACCGTCGGGCGGAATCGCACGACGACGTTCTGGGACCCGTTGGGGCCTTTGTTGAAGGTGCCGCCGGAAGCGATGCTGAACGGAAGGTTCGTCGAGGCGGTGCCGCTGAGAATGCGGCCTCCGGTGTTCTGCACGACCAGGGTCCGGTCAGCCGAGCTTCCCGCGGAGACGGTGCCGAAATCCAGCGAGCCCGGAGTCACGGACAGAGCCGGCGGATCCTGGGTCTCGCCGAGCAGAACGCTCAGGGCGAGATCGACCTGGATCCTGGGTAGGGTGGTCCCGGTACCGGCCCGCGAATCGGTGATCGGCAGCCCCGTGCCGGTCAACGCTTGAAGAATCTCGTCGACGCTGGCCGTCGGCGCGGCTTGCTTCAGGATCGCCCATGCGCCCGCCACGTGCGGCGCCGCCATCGACGTCCCGCTCGCCACCGCGAAGTTCTCACCGGGATACGACGAGACGATCTCGTCGCCGGGCGCGAACAGCGACAGAAAGGGCGCGACGTTCGAATAGTCCGCGACGCGGTCGTCCTTGGTCGTGGCGCCGACGCTCACCGCGCTGGACACGCAGGCCGGCGCGCTGATCTGATTCGTCGAGCCATCGTTTCCCGAGGCGACCACCGTCGCGATGCCCGCGGCACGCAGATTGTCGATGAACGGCTTGTACGGCTCGTCGTCGCACGTCGAGCTGAAGAGCCCGCCGCCGAGGCTCATGTTGACCGCCGCGAAGCTGTGCGTGGTCCGAAGCTCGTAGACGCGCTCGAGAGCCGCCAGGATGTCGGACGTGAACGCGCCAAGACATGGCGGCGCGCCGCCGCAGAGGATGAAGCTGTTGACCCGTGAGAAGACCTGGACTGCCATGATGCTGGCGCCGCGCCCCACGCCCCAGATCGGCAAGTCGAACGGCGTCCCGTCGCCGGCCACGATGCCCGCGACGTGCGTGCCGTGCCAGCATCCCTCGAGCTCCAGTGGACAGTACACGGCAGCCCCCGGACCGGTCTGCTCGTCGGCACCGTTCGGGCACAAGGTCGTGCTCTGTCCGAAGGACGTCGTGGAATAGCACGCCTCTTCGACGACCTTGCCGGCGAGGAACGGATGCGCGGAGTCGACGCCGCTGTCGATCACCGCCACCACTTGGCCAGCGCCGTCGAATCCGGCCGCCCACGCCTGGTCGGCGCCGATGAGCGGCACGCTGTCCCACAGCACCGGCTTATGGATTCGGTCTTCGACCACGCGCTTGACCGGCACGCCCGACGCTTCGAGCTCCTTGAGGGCCGACGGCCCGACGCTGAGCGCGATCAGCGGCGCGGCCGCATATCGCCGCATCAAACGATACCGATGGTTCGCCAATCGGCTCAGGACTCGTGACGCGGTGTCGGTGATCTCCTGTCGAAACGCGGTGCGCGCCTGACTCGCGAGCGCGCTCTCGGCGACGCGCCCGGACGGCAGCGCGAGCTCGACGAGCACACGGACCTCGCCCTCGGCGAGTGCGCGGTCGTGCAGGGCGCGCGGCGCCGCACGCGGAGTCCTCTCGCCCTCCGCCGCGAGGGCGTGCGCGGGCAGGATTACGCCGAGCAGCAAGAGATTTACGGAAATGAGTGTGCGGAGCCAAGCCGACATGGCCCGCTATAGTGCGCAACACACGTGCCATCCGCAACCCCCACGAAACAAAGGGCTTCGGGGCGCCCGGGGCGTGACGCTTTGGCAGCCCGGTGCCCGACCTCGTCACCGCGCGGGAGTCAGCGGCGTGGCGCGTGCTCGCCGTTGAGCGGCGTGACGCGATCGGCGCGAACACGCACCACGATGTCACGCATGGCCTCCAGGCGCGTCAGTGCGGGCGCGTCGATCTCCAGGGCTAGCATCGGCGCGCTCGCGTACCGGCGCGCGAGGCGCGTGCCGGTACCGGCCAGCCGACGGAGAGCTTCGTCCTGAAGACTGGCGATCGCGGACGGGTCGGACGAGGACACGCGCAGGTCGACGAGAACTCGAACCGGTCCAGCACCGATCGCGGCACGCACGTCGGGATCGACCACGGGCCCGTCGGCACCGCCCGCGGTGCTCCACACGCCGCTGAGCGCGACCAGGACAACAGCGACACCCTGAGCAAACGTCGCGATCAGCAAGCTCAAGCGAGTCATACTCCATCTTAGCTCCGACGGGCGCGTGCAGCCTGACCTGACCACCCACCCGGAGGGGGAATCGCCGGGACCGAGCACGAGAATGCACTCGATCGTGTCTTTCGTCCTGGTGGGTCTCGCCGCCCTCATCTGACACGACCCGGCGCCGCGGGCGTCTGCCCCTGAATCTTTCGCTTCAAGACATCCTTGAGGCGATGCTCGAACACGGTCGCCGCGGAGTTTCGCGAGATGAAGACATTGCGGATCGTCCGCACGATCCGCGCCGGGTACAGCACGTACCCGATGAGGTAGTTGACCAGCATGAAGCCGATGCGGTAGAGCGCGAGCTCCCGCGGCCCCATGACCGGGTTAAAGGTCAAAGGGTTCGTTCGCGTGTAGTCGCTGTTCAGTGAGGTCAGCTGGAAGAAGTAACTATCGTTGAGCTGGAGCCTCCCGGCCTCCGTGAGTTCGCGATAGAGCTCGGAGCCTGGGTACGGCGAGAAGATGTTGATGGAGACCTCGTCCGCCCCGCGGGCGGCCAGCATCAACCCGTAACGAACGGTCTGAAACACGTCTCGTCGGGTTTCGTGCGGAAAGCCGATGATGAGATTCGTACGCACGGTGATGCCCTGCCGCTTGGCCTCGCGAATCGAGGCGGTGATGCGAGGAAGCTGGATCTTCTTTTTGATCTTCCGGAGCGTGTTCGGCGATCCGCTTTCCGGGGCGTACACGAGGTAGTTGCAGCCCGTGCGCTTGAGCAGGCTGAGCGTCTCGTGGTCCAACGCCTCGCTGCGCGTCCCGGACGGCAGCGACCACTTCAGATCGATCCCCCGAGCCAACAGCTTGTGCGCGAACTCGATCGTCCAGCTCTTCTTCGTGATCGCCGTCAGATCGTAGAGCTGGAGGCTCGTGATCGCGTACCGGGCACGGTATTCCTCGATCTCGGCGATCACGTCGTCGGGGTCGCGAAGCCGGTACAGCGTGGTCCACATCTGCGGGCTCGAACAGAATGTGCACTGGTACGGACAGCCGCGCGACACGAGCAGCGGCATGTCGCGTTCTGAGGTCACGCCGTACGACTTGCCGGCCGCCCAGAACTTTTCGAGATATCCGGCTGGCCAGTCGGGCCAAGGAATCTGGTCGATTTCCCTGATCCGCGGCACCTGCTGGCTCGTCCGGAAGCGCCCGGCGCGGTCCAGATACGCGATGCCGTTCACGGCGCCAAGATCCCGGCCCTGACTCACGCATTCGAGCACCTCAGAGAAGGCGTGCTCTCCCTCGCCCCTCACGCAGACGTCGAGCGCCGGGCAGTCTTGCAGGCTGTACTCGGGCAGCGCCGTGATGTGCTCACCCCCGGCCACCAGGACTGCCCGTGGGAATTCCCGCCGGACCGCGGTAATCAACTCTCGCTGGACCGGCCACTCGCCCGAGAACATCGCGGAGAAGCCAACGACGTCGACGTCGCGAGGCATGCGTTCCAACACTTGCTCTACGGGCAGTCCTTGACAGATGTAACCGGGATGGTCGGGATGCGACCAGTAGGAGTTGAGGCCTTCTCCGATCGCGTCGACGATCGTCGGAGCAAAACCATGCGCCCGTGCGTACGCGGATACGTACGCAAGGCCGAGGCACGGCGTGGCCTCGTTGTTGACCGAACGAGCGGTGGAGACGATAGGACCACGGACGAGAGCGACGCGCAGCGTTGACACGCGAGCAGCGACCCGTTCGCTCATCGTCAGCCGGTCGGAATTGACCGAAGGCATCCAAAACAATGACATGCAACTCATGGACCAGACTTCACGCGTGGTGTAGGCCGCAAAGCGTCGAGCGTCATGGGCTTTTCCGGCGAGCTCCTCGAGCGGACGACAGAGAATGTCAGCACGCCTGACAACACTGCGACAGAATTTCATCGAAGTGGCCGCCACGCCGCGCACTCCTCGCTCAACATCTCGAGCTTCGAGGCGTGCAGCCCAGCTTGACCTGACCGCTCCCGCGCCCGCCCCTATGGCTAGTGCCCGTTGGCTGCGTTTACCCTGGGGGTGCCACCTAAAAGGATGTTTGTGAGCCTCGGCGCCCCACGCTATCTCTAAATAATAGGGTGTGCGCGCCGTGTGGGCGCTGCCGCACCCTCCGAGCTCCTTCCAGGCAGCAGCTCGGCGCTCCCTCCACTGGACCTGGCTCGAACCGCCACCCATCAGAGTGCGATGACCATCGGCGCCGTGAAGATCAGCCTGCTCGCTCTCACGCTCGCGCTCTGGATCGCGTCCGCCGCGACCGCTCAGGACCGTAAGGCCGCGGCCGCCGGCGATCCCGACCGGGCGCAGGCGGCCTTTCAAGCCGGCCGCTACACCGAGGCGCTGGCCCTGGCGCGTCGCTGGGCCGACGCGGCGCCCACGTCCGCGCGCGCGCTCGCCGTGCGCGCCGGCGTGGCCGAGTTCATGGGCGAATTCGACGAAGCGCGCAGCGCCTACGATCGGGCCTCGGCGCTGGCGCCGGACGACGTGGAGCTGATCCAGCGCACGGCGTCGTTCGCGGTGCGCGTGGGCGACTACGACCGGGCGGTCGCCCAGCTGGACAGGCTGCTGGCGCTCCAGTCGACGCGCGTGCGCGGGCTGTTCCAGTGGGCGCCGGCCTCCATGCAGCCGGGACTCCTGCGCGATCATCCCGAGCTCGAGCACATCGTGCAGATCAAGCTCGACGTCCTCGTCGAGAAGGGCGATCTCGGGCAGGCGCGGCAGCTCGCCCGCGCCCACGGCATCGTCAAGCCCGGCGAGAACTATTGCGCCGAGGCCCAGGAGAAGTCGCGCGCGGCCGCGCCGCGTGACGAGATTCTCAAGGCCTATCGCCTGGTCGCGCTCGGCCAGCCGGAGGCCGCCGACTGCATCGCGTGGTTCGGCCACTGGCTGTCGGACGACGGATACGTGCGGCTCGGGCGCCTCATGCTCGTCGACAGCGCGCGCGTCTCGCCGTCGAGCGGGAACAAGGACCCGAATGCCCGTTATCTCCGCGTGCGACTCGGTGGCAACCGAGAAGTCGGCAAGCGCGCCGAGCAGCTCTTCGTCATCGCGCGGCAGCGCTATCTCCGGGACGGCGATGTCGACAACGCGGCGCGGCTCTTCGACGAGTCAATTCGTCTGGCGCCGACATTCGCGCGCCCTTACACCTATCGCGCGGCCATCGCCGCGGATCTCGGCGACCACGAGGCCGGGCTCGCATGGCTCCAGCGCGGGCTGCAGGCCGACCCGGAGTCGTGGAGCGCTCATCGCAACCTCGGCAAGCTCCTGTCCGAGCTCGAGCGCTATCCCGAAGCCGAGATGCAGCTGAGAAAGGCCGTGCAGCTCTTCGGCAACGACGCCGGCGGCCGCCTGGCGCTCGCGCGCGTGCTCTACGCCCAGGCCAAGTACGACGACTTCGCCCGGGAGGCGCGCGCCGCGCTTGCGTCGCTCGCGACCTCGAAAACGAACGTGCCGGAGGTGCGCGACTTCCTCACGAAGTTCGATCGCTGGGGTCCGGGCGCGGCGCTGCCGCCGGCTCCCGATCCGCGGGTCACGATCGGGTGGAACAATGACTGACCGGCGTGGCGCGGTGCTGCTCGTGATCGGCGCGCTCGCGCTCGTCGCCGCGCGCGGCGAGGCCGAGACGTATCGCTGGGTCGACGAGCAAGGCAACGTGACGTATTCCAATCGTCCGCCGCAGCAGCGGGAAACGCAGACGCCGACGCCGGAGCGGGCGCCCGCACCCGAGGTGAAAGCACCGGCGGTGAAGGCGCCTGAGGTGAAGCCCGAGGTCAAGGCGCTCGAGACGAAAGGCGCGGCCGCGAAGACACCCGAGCCGCAGCCGAGCGACGCGAAGATGACGGCTCCGGCTAGTCTAGAAGCAAAGCCGGTCGAATCGAAGCCGCGCGACACCAAGCTCTCGGTGCCGCCGACGCCGATTCCCAAGACAGGTCCGACCAAGCTCGACGACCTTCTCGAGATGGCCGGCGTCCGCGCTCAGCTCGCCGGCATCGTCAGCCGCGTCGCGGCCGATTTGCGGCCGCCGCCGGCGCAGATGAGCGCAGCGGATCGAGCGGCGATCGATCGGGTCCTCGCACAGTCGCTTCGTGACGATGCGGTCTACGCCGCCGTCCGCGAGGCGTTTCGCCCTCAGGTCGACCGGCCGAGCCTGGAAGCCACCGCCGCGTGGCTTCGTACTCCCGTGGCGCGCAAGATCGTGGCGCTGGAAACCGCGTCTTCGGAGCCGGAGACCGAGCAGAAAGTGGCCGAGTACACGGCCACGCTCAAGACGAACCCCGCGCCGGCGCGCAGACTCGAGCTGCTCCAGCAGCTGGACTGGGTCACCGGCGCGAACGAGACCTCGGCCGACCTCGTCGCCGTGATCGCGCGAGGCCTATCGAGCGCGGTGTCGGCGGCCGGCCCGCCGCAGCGCCGACTGCGACCCGGCCAGATCGAAGACCGAGCCGCACAGGTGCGAGCTCGGGCCAACGAATCCCTGCGTGAGGTGCGCGCGATGTCGATGCTCTACACCTATCAAACGCTGCACGACGACGAGCTCGCCGAGTACGTGCGGTTCTCGGGATCCGAAGCCGGACGCTGGTACAACACGGCGATGCGCAAGTCTCTGGTTGCCGCACTCGGCAAGGCCGTCGAGCAGACCGCGGCCGAGCTGGTCCGAGCCATTCCGCTCGAGCGATGGGCGCGCGCCGCGACGCCGGCGCCGCACGCGGTGAAGTGATGGCCACCGCGTGTCCTCGATGCGGTGCGCCAGCCGTCGAGCGAGACAAGTGCGCGCAGTGCGGCGTTGTCGCCTCCGTCTACGTCGCGGCGCTCGCGAAGATGCGCCGCCCACCGACCCCGCCGCCGACTCCATCCAGCGCACCACGCGCAAGCGCGCCGGCCTCACCAACGGCGCCCGTACAGCACGTCGAGGCTCCTCAATCGACGCGACCGGGGCCCGCCGGCTCGTCCGGCACGGCGACAGCCGTGATGGCGCCGCCGCCCGCGGCGACGGCGCCGGTGTCAGGCGGCCTGCCGCGGCGGCTCAGCTTCCACGGCTCCGGCGGTACGCTCTTCGGCATCTACGTGGTGAACATCCTGCTGACGATCGCGACGTTCGGCCTGTATCGATTCTGGGGGAAGGTCCGCATCCGCCGGTTCATGCTGAGCCAGACCAGCTTCGAGGGCGACCGCTTCGCCTATCACGGCACCGGCAAGGAGCTGCTGCTCGGTTTCGTGAAGGCCATCCTGTTCATCGGTCTGCCGATCACGGCGATGAGCATGCTGGCGCGGCTCTCAGGCGACAAGACCATCGCGATCGCGAGCCAGGCGTTCACGTCGTTCCTCGTCTTCACGTTCATCCCGATTGCCATGGTCGGCGCCCGGCGCTATCGCATGAGCCGCACCTCGTGGCGGGGCATTCGCTTCTCGTTCCGCGGCAAGGCCTGGGACTTCGTGAGAATCTTCGCGAGGGCCTCGCTCCTGAGCACGCTGACGCTCGGCCTCTATTACCCGTTCTTCCAGGCTCGCCAGCAGTCGTTCATGGTTTCGAATTCGTATTTCGGCCGGCGGCCGTTCCGCTTCGATGGACAGGGCCGCGACCTGTTCCGACCCTATCTGATCGCGCTGCTGCTGCTCATCCCGACGCTCGGCTTCTGCCTGTTCTGGTTCCACGCCAAGAAAGCGCGCTACTTCTGGGAGCACACCTTCTTCGAGACGGCGCGCTTTCGATCCACGATGACCGGCGGCCAGCTGTGCATCCAGACGCTCGGCAACTGGGCTCTGCTCATCGTCACGCTCGGGCTGGCATGGCCGTGGGTGCTGGTGCGCCGTGCGCGGTTCGAGTTCACCTATCTGACCCTCGAAGGCCCGCTCGACCTCGCGGGCATCGTGCAGGAACCCCAGCTCCCCACGGCGACAGGTGACGCGCTCTCCAGCCTGCTGGGCGCCGACTTCGGATTCGCGTAGCGCCCGGAATGCCCGGCGCCTTCTCGGGCTTCTACCTCGACGGCCGCAGCGCAACGCGCCAGCCGGTCTCGATACGGCTGGCCGCGAGCGGCCTCGAGATCACCATGGAGGGCCAAACGCGCCTGTGGTGGCCCTTCAGGGAGGTGCGCCAGACCCAGGGCTTCTATGCCGGGGAGCAGATCCGCCTGGAGCGTGGGGCCCCGTTTCCCGAGATGCTCCTGGTGGACGACATCGGCTTCCTCGCGGCCCTGCGCAGGACCGCGCCTGGCTTCGGCCGCCGCTTTCACGATCCCCGACGGCGGCGAGTGCGCGTGCTGCTCACGGTCGGCGCCGCGGCCGGTGCTCTGGCCATCGGCGCGGTGCTCTACGTCTGGGGCATCCCCGCCGCGGCCGGGGTGCTCGCGACCCGGGTGCCGGTGTCGTGGGAGGAGCGGCTCGGCCAGGCGGCCGTGGAGCAAATCACGGCGTCGAAGCGCCGCTGCGTCGATCCGGAGCGTGACGGGGTCATCGGTGAGATCGTCAAGCGGCTGCTTTCACCCCAGCCCACCACGGCGTACACGTTTCGCGTGACCGTCGTCGACGACGCGACTGTGAACGCGTTCGCCGTTCCCGGCGGCCAGATCGTACTGCTCCGCGGTCTCGTCGAGCGGACGCGCACGCCCGAGGAGCTGGCCGGAGTGCTCGCCCACGAGCTCCAGCACGTGCTCCAGCGCCATTCGACGCGCCTCGTGATGCAGCACGCCTCGACGGGGCTCTTGCTGGTCGCGGTGTCGGGAGATATCACGGGCGCGATGGCCTACGGCATCGAGAGCGCGCGCGTGCTCGGCACGCTGCGATACAGCCGTCATCTCGAGAGCGAGGCGGATGTGGAGGGTCTGCGGATGCTGCTGGCCGCGGAGGTCGATCCCCGGGGCATGATCGCGTTCTTCGAGACGATGCGCGCCGCGGAGCGCGACGCGCCCACGACGTTTCGCTATCTGACTTCTCACCCGCTCGCGGCGGATCGGGTCGAGACCCTCAAGCAGCTCGCGGAAGCCCACAAGAAGGAGTTTCGACCACTCCTGCCGGGGCGGGACTGGACCGACGTCAGGCGGGTCTGCCGAAGCTAGGCGTCAGCGGCGCGGAGCGTCGCCGAGGGCGACCACGACGAGCGACCCGTGGGCGTCGACCGGACGAACGCCGCGCCCGTAGCCGGCGACGTGGTCACAGAGCCAACCCACGCACGGCGTCCGAGAGTCGACTTCGGCCTTGATCGCGGCCCACTCGTCGGCCGCGGCGCGGCCGAGCGCGCGGTGGCGCGCCGTGGACTCGACCACGAGGACCAGCCTCGCGCCGTCGCCTTCGAGACGCTTGAGGGCCGACCTTGCGGCTTCGACGGAACCCTGAATCAGCGTTTCCGGGTCCGGCGCCGAGCCGGCATCGAATCCGTCGGCGTATCCGAGACCGGTCGAGTAGGCAGCTTCGAGACACGCGGCGCTCGCGAGCGGCTCGGTCGTCGACGCGCCGTAGACCAGCGGCGACGAGAGCACGCTGCACACCGTGCGCATCTTGGGGCCCATCAGGATTCGCCAGGGCTGGAGGAACGAATCCGCGGGCGTGCCAAACCCCGGCTTCACGAATGCGAGGCCGAGGCCGCGGGGATACCGCATCCTGAACGGCCATCCCGACAGGATGAGTCGGGCGGCCCCCTGTCCTGCCTCTGTCAGGTCGCGACCACCCGACGCGGCGACGCCGCTCACGGCGCCTTCGCCGTTCGTGAGACACACGACCAGCGCTCCTGCGGTCACAGCGCCGTTGTGGGTCAGGATCGCCGAGGTCGCGCCTCCCGCCACGCCGACAGGACCCAGCACGCCCCGGATCAGCGGGACGACGTCCTGGGCCGGTATACCGGCCGTCACGAGCAGCACGAGATCGGGTGACGTGCCGTGGAGGCCCGTCCGCGCCATCGCGGTCGCCCGGACGGCCGCCCAGATGGCGTCCTGGTGTGAAGCGAATCCGATCCCGACCTGGAGGGTTTTCGACTCTGTTTCGACAGGGATAGTCGCGTACATGGCTCGGAGCATCTGCAGCAGGGGTGCCAATCCGGAAGTGGCTTGAAGATCAGGGACTTCTTCGAATTCAGGGCGGCTGGAGGTGTCAGTTCGGCAACAGGTGTGCTATTTAGAGCATCCCGTACTCCTTGAGCCGGCGGTAGATCGTCCGGCGCGAAATACCCAGGGCACTGGCTGCCGCCTCCTTGTCGTCCTTGTAGAAGGCCAGGGCACGCAGGATCAGATCTTTCTCGACGTCGGCCAGCCTGGGTACCGAGCCGCCGGCCGGGGCGGCTACGGCGGGCACGGCGGCCGTTCCGAGGACCGGCAGGTCCGTCAGCGTGATCTGCTCACGGGCGCCCATCGCGAAGGCGCGCTCGACGACGTTCTCGAGCTCGCGCACGTTGCCGGGGAACTCGTAGGCCGTGAGCGCCGCCAGCGCGTCCTGCGTGATGCCCTTCACGTCCCGCCTGAATCGCCGGTTGTAGCGGCGCAGGAAATGATTCACGAGCGCCGGAATGTCCTCGCGCCGCGTGCGCAGCGGGGGCAGGCTGACGCGGACCACGTTGAGCCGATAGTAGAGATCTTGCCGAAACCGTCCGTCGGCGATCGAGCGGTCGAGTTCCCGGTTCGTCGCGGCGATGACACGGACGTCGACCGGGTGCGCCTTCGTCGAGCCGACGGGACGCACCTGCATTTCCTGGAGAACGCGCAGGAGCTTCACCTGCAGCCCCGGTGAGAGCTCGGCGATCTCGTCCAGGAAGATCGTGCCCTCGTTCGCCCCGCGGAAAAGGCCGAGGGCGTCGGAGACGGCGCCGGAGAAAGCGCCGCGCACGTGACCGAAGAACTCGGACTCGAGCAGGTCCTCGGGGATCGCGCTGCAGTTCACCGGAATGAAGGGGCCCTTGGCTCGGCCGGAGAGCCGGTGGATCGCTGCGGCCACCAGCTCCTTACCCGTCCCGCTCTCCCCCTCGATGAGCACCGGCGAATCCGTCGTCGCGACTTTGCCGATGATCTCTTTCACGCGCTGCATCGGCGGCGCGTTGCCGACGAGCTCGTTCACCGTGAGCTCTTCGCCAAGGCGCGCGCGGAGCGACTGGACCTCGCCCTTGAGGAACCGCCGCTCCGTCACGCGCGCCATCAGATGGCGCAGCTCGTCGAGGATCAGCGGCTTGGACAGGTAGTCGTACGCGCCTTCCTTGAGGGCTTCTACGGCCGAGGCGATCGTGGGGTAGCCGGTCATCACGATGACCTCGATCGACTCGTCGTGGCGCTTGATCTCGCGCAGCAGGTCGAGACCGCTCATCTCGGGCATGCGGATGTCGGTGATCGCGGCGTCGTAGAGCTCCGTGCGGATCGCTTCGAGCGCCTCGGTACCGGTGCCCACACAGCCGACGTGGTAGCCCCACTGGGTAAGGGCTTCCTTCAGCAGTTTGAGGATCGAGGGTTCGTCGTCGACGACGAGGATCTTGGCGACTTCCATGTCCTTTACCGACTCTAGCATGGTCAACATGTCAAACTGACAAGCTATATAAAGGCTTCCGGTAATGGGCGGCTTGCGTGGGAGGGGCCGCCATGTTAGCGTAGACGTTGACTTTTTACCGAGGAGACCTACATGGCCAGCCCCGCGACCCTCCACCTGACCGAAGAAAATTTCGATGCAGCGATCAGCCGCGAAACTGGAGTCATGATGGTGGACTTCTGGGCCGAGTGGTGTGGGCCCTGTCGCGCGATCGCGCCCGTTCTCGAAGATCTCGCCAACGAGTCGGCCGGCAAGGTCACCCTCGCGAAGGTCAACGTCGATGAGAACCCCGGGCTCGCCGCGCGATACGGTATTCGCTCGATCCCGACGATCCTCTTCGTGAAGCAGGGCAAAGTCTCCGATCAGGTAATCGGCGCTGTACCCAAGGCCAAGCTCCAAGCAAAGCTGGACGCTCTCGCCTAACGCGCCCCGGACGGGGTCTGAATCAGTACCGCCGGCCTAGGCATCCCGTCACTGTCCCCGAGCCGGGACGAGTTCCGAGCTCTCGCGGCACAGGGCAACCTTGTCCCCGTGTTCGCGGAGCTGCCGGCCGATCTCGACACGCCACTGTCCGCCTATCTCCGCCTTCGGCCCGGTCCCTACTCGTTTCTCCTGGAGTCGGTCGAAGGCGGCGAGGTGTGGGCGCGCTATTCGTTCCTCGGCACGGATCCGCTGATGGTCCTGACCGCGAAGAACGGCCGGCTCACGCTGAGCCGCAACGGCAGGACGGAGCGCCTGCCCGAAGGCAACCCCCTGGCGGCAGTGCGCGGTCTCCTCAAGCAGTTCCAGCCCGTGCCGGTTCCGGGTCTGCCGAGGTTCCAGGGCGGCGCCGTCGGTTTTCTCGCCTACGACATGGTCCATCACATGGAGCGTCTGCCGCGGACCACTCAGGATGATCTGGGGCTGCCCGACGCGGTGTTCCTGTTCACGGATACGCTGCTCGTGTTCGACAACCTGCGCCATCGACTGCTCGTGATCGCCAACGCGGTGATCGAGCAGCACGACGCAGCGGCGCTCGATCGCGCCTACGACCGCGCCGCCGTCCGGATCGGGATGACGCTCGCCAAGCTTGCGCGTCCGGCCCGCGCGCCCGCGACGCTCGCGTTGCCGAACGTCGCGCCGCTCCTTGCCGAGGGCGAGGCGGGGTTCACGTCGACGATGAACGAGGCGCAGTTCACCGACGCCGTTCACCGGGCCAAGGACTTCATCGCCGCGGGCGATGCCTACCAGATCGTGCTCTCGCGCCGGCTCGACTGCCGCTTCACGGCGGATCCGTTCACCGTCTACCGGGCGCTCCGCACGATCAACCCGTCGCCGTACCTGTTCCTGCTGCGCCTCGGGGCGATGTCGATCGTCGGCTCGTCCCCCGAGGTGCTCGTGCGCGTCGAGGGCGATCGGGTCGATCTCAGACCGATCGCCGGGACTCACCCGCGCGGAGTCACCGAGGCCGAGGACCGCGAGATCGAGGAGCGGCTCAAGAACGATCCCAAGGAGCGCGCCGAGCACGTGATGCTGGTCGACCTCGGGCGCAACGACGTGGGGCGCGTCTCGGAGCTGGGCTCGGTCAAGGTCACCGAGTTCATGGAGATCGAACGGTACTCGCACGTCATGCACCTGGTGAGCCACGTCACGGGCAAGCTCAAGGCGGGCAGCGACGCGCTCGACGTGCTGCAGGCGTCCTTCCCGGCCGGCACGCTCAGCGGCGCGCCGAAGATCCGCGCGATGGAGATCATCGACAAGCTCGAGCCGACTCAGCGCGGGCCGTACGGCGGCGCCGTCGGCTACGTCTCCTACTCGGGCAACCTCGACTCCTGCATTACGATCCGCACGATCGTGTGTCACGGCCGGCGCGCGTCGGTTCAGGTCGGCGCCGGCATCGTCGCGGATTCGGATCCCAAGACCGAGTGGCTCGAGACCTCCTCCAAGGCGCGCGGGATGGTGCTCGCGCTCCGACTCGCGGCGGGCACCGAAGGCCGATGATCCTCGTCATCGACAACTACGATTCGTTCACGTACAACCTCGTGCAGTACCTGGGCGAGCTCGGCGCAACCCTCGAGGTCGTGCGCAACGACGCGCTGACCTGCGACGCGATCGCCGCGCTCGAGCCCGAGCGTGTGGTGATCTCGCCGGGGCCCGGTAACCCCGATCAGGCCGGCGTGTCGCTCGAGGTCATCCGGCGGCTCGGTTCCACCACGCCGATCCTCGGCGTCTGCCTCGGTCACCAGGCGATCGGCCAGGCGTACGGCGCTACGGTCGCGCGTGCCAAGACGCAGATGCACGGCAAGACGTCGGCGATCCGTCACGACGGCCGCGGCGTCTTCGCCGGGCTCGGCAACCCGTTCGTGGCGACCCGCTACCACTCGCTCGCCGTCGTGCGCGAGACGGTGCCCGACGCGCTCGAGGTCACCGCGTGGGCCGAGGACGGCGAGATCATGGGAGTTCGCCATCGGCGTGATCCCGTCGAAGGCGTCCAGTTCCATCCGGAGTCGATCCTGACCATCGAGGGAAAGCAGCTCCTCAGGAATTTCCTGTCCGGATGAGTGAGCCGGGAGCGACGACCGAGCGACGCCTGATCGAGATCATCCAGCGGGCGGCCCGTCGGACGCCCTCGGTCCGGGTCGGAATCGGCGACGACTGCGCGGTGCTGGAGCCGACCGCAGGGAGCGTGCTGCTGGCGACGACCGATCTGCTGATCGAGGACGTGCACTTCCGCCGGCGCTGGGCGACGCCGAGCGACATCGGGTGGAAGGCGCTCGCGGTGAACGTCTCGGACATCGCCGCCATGGGCGGGCGACCCCGATGGGGACTGATCGCGCTCGCCTGTCCGGAGGATGTGGCGGTCAATGAGGCGCAGGCGTTCTATGAGGGCGTTCAGGCCCTGGCGACCGAGCACGACGTGGCGATCGTGGGTGGCGACACCGCCTCCTCGCCCCGGGGCTGGATCGTCAACGTGACGATGCTCGGCGAGGCCGCGAAAGCCCCAATCCTGAGATCGACGGCGCGGCCTGGGGACACGATCGCCGTCACCGGATCCCTTGGACGCTCGGCCGCCGGCCTGGCGCTCCTGGAGGCCGGAGCGGCGCCAGGGAGCGTTCCCGCGGACACTCGGGCGGACGTGACTGCGGCCCATTTGCGGCCGCGTCCCCGAGCGCGCGAGGGTCAATGGCTCTCTGACGCCGGCGGCGTCACGTCGATGATCGATCTCTCAGACGGTCTTGCGACCGACCTCGGGCATCTCTGCGAAGAAAGCGGTGGGGGGGCCCGCGTGGACCTCGGGCGCCTGCCGGTCACGGCCTCGGTGCACGCCGTCGCCCGGGCGCTCGGCCGCGAAGGCCTGGATTGGGCGACCGGCGGCGGCGAGGACTACGAGCTCCTGCTCACGTGCGCGCCCGATGCCTTCGAGCGGCTGGCCGGCGGCCTCGCAGGGGCGACGGGAACGACGCTGACTGCGATCGGCCACATGACGCGAGCCGCCGAAGGGATCCACTACCTCGATGCCGGCGGACGCGACGTGTCGGTACGGCCGGGATTCGAGCATTTCGTGACGGGGCGCGCCCGTGCCTGACGGCATCGGCTGGAAGCTGATTCTGCTGTTCGTGCTGATCGTCTGCTCGGCGATCCTCACGGGCGCCGAGGCCGCGTATTTCTCACTCGGGCGGGCCAGGCTCCGGCACGTCGCTGTCAAGGACGACGGCGACGTCGAGGGCGGCGCGCCGAAGGCGCTCATCGAGCGACCTCACGAGCTCCTGGTCACCTTGCTCGTCGGAATCACCGTGATCAACATCGCGGCCGCTGCGATCGCGACCATGATCGCCGACAGCATCTTCGGGCCGACGCTCGGCCTGTTCGTCGAGATCGTGGCCCTGGTCTTCGTCCTGACGACCTTCGGCGAAGTCCTGCCGATGACCCTGGCCGTCACCTACCCGGAGCAGTTCCTCGCGGTCGCGGGACGGCCGGTGGCGTGGCTCGGCGTGATCCTGGCGCCCGCGCGCGCCGCGCTGGCCGGGTTGACCGCGCTCATGGTCAAGCTCCTCAGCCGCGGCCGGACCGAGCAGGGCATGCTGAGCGAAGAGGAGCTGCGGACGCTGGTCGACGTCGGCGCCAGCGAAGGGGTCGTCGAGCGCGAGGAGCGCGAGATGATCCACAAGGTGTTCGAGCTCGAGGACACGCTGGTCCGGTCGGTCATGGTGCCGCGCACCGACATGGTGTGCCTGGACGTCGAGACGCCGACCGCCGAGATCCTGCCCGCGCTGCGCGAGCACCTGCACTCGCGCGTGCCGGTGTATGAAGGCTCGATCGACGTCATCGTCGGCGTCCTCTACGCCAAGGACCTTCTGCAGTTCATGGAGGGTCTGCCGCCCGACTTCGATCTTCGCGCCCATCTTCACCCGCCGTACTTCGTGCCGGAGTCCAAGCGCGCCGACGCGCTGCTTCAGGAATTTCAGGCCAAGCGGCTCCAGATGGCGATCGTGGTGGACGAGTACGGCGGCACCGCGGGGCTCGTGACGCTCGAGGACCTGCTCGAGGAGCTCGTCGGTGAGATCGCCGACGAGTACGACGAGCCCGAGCGCTTGATCCAACGGGTAGACGCGACGACCTATCGGGTGGCGGGCAAGCTGCCGATCGAGCAGCTCAACGCCGCGACCGGCCTGAAGATCTCGAACGAGGGGTACGATACGGTCGGCGGCTGGGTCCTCGACCTCTTCGGCCGCGTCCCGCGCAGGGCCGAGCGCACTGAGACGGCGGAGCTCCAGCTCACGGTCGAGAAGGTCGAGCGCACACGGATCGTGGAGGTGCTGGTGGCGCTGAAGAAGCCCGCGAAGGAGGCGGCCGCGTGAGCCTGATCTGGCTGGCAGTCGTGTGCCTGATCCTCACGATGTTCTTCTCGGCGGCCGAGATGGCGTTCATCGCCGCCAACCGGCTCCGGCTCCGGCACCTCGCCGAGGAAGGCAACGGCACCGCGCAGAGTTATCTGGAAGCGTTCCGCCAGCCCGAGCGTGTGCTGTCGACGGCCATGATCGGCGTGACGATCTCGCACATTGTCGCGGCCTCCGCGCTCACGTGGACCCTCCTGCCGGTGCTCGGCGGCATGGCGCCCATCGTCGTGACGATCCTGTTGACTCCGGTGATGCTCGTGGCCGGCGAGATCATCCCCAAGGCGGTCGCGCGGGAATGGGCGACCAGCCTGATCCTGAGACTCTACCGCCCGCTGACGTGGGCGGCCCTCCTCCTCGTGCCGTTCGTGTCGTTCGCGAACTTCGTGGTGGGGGCGATCCTCAGAACATTCGGCGCCCGCCAGGGCGACATGCGCGCCTTCGTCTCGCGCGAGGAGCTCAAGGCACTCCTGCAGCTCGAGCCCGGTGAAGCGGACGTCACGACGATCGAGGCTCAGCTGATCGACAAGATCTTCGACCTGGGAGACACGACCGTGCGCGAGGTCATGGTGCCGCTGGTCGAGGTCGCGATGCTGCCGGAGTCGGCCTCGGCGCGCGAGGCGGTCGCGTTCATCCTCGACCGTGGATTCTCACGGGTGCCGATCTATCGCCAGCGCGAGACCAACGTCGTGGGCGTCGTCGGGGCGAAGGACATCCTGAGCCGTGGCGCCGCGGTGCGAAGCCTCGACGAGCTCAAGCGCCCGCCCTACTACGTGCCGGAGACCAAGCGCATCGACGACCTGCTCCGCGAGATGCAGCGCAACCGGACCCACATGGCCGTCGTCGTGGACGAGTACGGCGGATCCACCGGCGTTGTGACGCTCGAGGACATCCTCGAGCAGATCGTGGGCGACATCCACGACGAGCACGATCGTGACGCCGCGCCGGCCGAGCGCCTGCCGGACGGCAGCTACCGCGTCGCCGCGCGTGCGAACATCGACGAGCTGAACGAGGCGCTCGACTGGACTCTCCCCAAGCGCGACTACGAGACCGTCGCGGGGCTGGTGCTCGCAACCCTGCATCGGATCCCTCGTGCCGGCGAGGAGTTCCAGATCGCCGGCTACTCCATCACCGTTCTCGAATCGGACGCCCGGCGCGTCGTCTCCGTCAAGATCGTGCCGGTCGCCGGCACCAACATTTCCACCTAGGGAGGATCGGAGCATGGCTGGAAGCATGGTCGAGTTCGCGTCGAACGGCAGCAAGACCGCGGGATATCTGGCGACGCCTGCCGCCGGCAAAGGGCCGGGCGTCCTGGTGCTCCAGGAGTGGTGGGGCCTCGTGGGCCACATCAAGAACGTGTGCGACCGGTTCGCCGCCGAGGGCTTCACGGCGCTGGCCCCGGACATGTACCACGGCAAGACCGCGAGCGAGCCGGACGGAGCGGGCAAGCTCTTCATGGCGCTCAACATCGGCCAGGCCGAGAAAGACCTGCGCGGCGCGGCGACGTACCTCCTGGGTCAGTCGTCGACGAAGAAGCTCGGCGCGGTGGGCTTCTGCATGGGCGGTCAGCTGGCGCTCTACGCCGCCACCCTCAATCCCTCGGTGTCCGCGTGCGTCAACTTCTACGGCATCCACCCGAACGTGAAGCCCGACTACACCAAGCTGTCGGGACCGGTGCTCGGTCTCTTCGCCGAGAAGGACGGGTTCGTGACGCCGCAGGTGGCCAAGGACGTCGACGCGGCCATCAAGAAGGCTGGGAAGGAGTCAGAGTTCAACATCTATCCGGCCGTCGACCACGGGTTCTTCAACGACGACCGGCCCGACGTGTACAACAAGGCGGCGGCCTCCGACGCCTGGAGCCGCACGCTCAGGTTCTTCCGCGCCAACGTGAAGTAACTGCCGCCAGGCGACGGCGACGGGGGCCGTCCGGCCCTCGTTGCCTCTCCCGCGGCGCCTCTGGTTTCATGGTGCTTTGGGCCAGGGCGGGCGATAAGCTCGTGAAGATGCGTCAGTATCCCCTCGACGTCTTCCTTCCCGCGGCAGGGTTCGGCGAGCGGCTCAGACCGGTCACCAGTCATCTGCCCAAGCCCCTCCTCCCGATCCTCGGCACGCCGATCATCGAGCGGATCCTCGGCAAGCTCACGCGGGTGTGCGACGGCACGATCGGGATCAACCTGCACTGGAAGGCCGATCTGCTTCGGGCGTGGGCGGCGGCCTCGCCCTGGCGCGAGCGCATCGTGTTCTTTCCCGAGGATCCGATCCTCGGGACCGGTGGCGCGCTCAAGAACGCGGCGTCCTTGCTCGCGCGGCGGTCCTTCATCGTCCACAATTCGGACATCCTCCTCGACATCGATTTCGGGCGGCTCGTCGAGGAGCATCTGTCCTCGGGCAACACGGCGACGCTCGTCTGCCACCGCCTGCCGCACTTGAGCAACGTCGTCGTCGACGAGCACGGGCAGGTGCTCGACGTGGAGAACCCCGGCGCATCGCGCCCCGACCCGACTCACGTCGCCCACAAGGTCGCGTACACCGGCATCGCCGTGTACTCGCCGGAGATCCTCCCATTCCTCCCCGACGGCGTCTCTCACGCCACCGTCGCGTGGGTCGCCGCCTCCAAGGCCGGCTTCAAGGTCCGGGCGATGGACTTCACGGGCGCCTACTGGAACGACGTCGGCGATCCCGCCACCTACGCGCGCGGCGTGCTCGATGCGCTGCGCGAGACCGGTGAGACGGTGTACCTGGGTCCCGGCGCCCGCTGCGGCAAGGTCGAGATCGACGGCTACGTCGTGCTGGAATCCGGCAGCCAGATTCGCGACGGAGCGCGCGTCAGGAATTGCATCCTGATGCCGGGCGCCGACACGTCGGGCGAGCACGAGAACGCGATCGTGGGCCCGGACTACGTGATCTCGCTCGCCGAGGCCGACATGCAGCCGTCGGTCCATGCCGCGGACAAGAAGCGCGTCTCGTTGACCGATCCGCTCTTCGCGCGGCACTTCAGGTCGCGTCCGGGCGTCGGGCATCGCGTGGCCGCAGCCCCGAACGCCCCTGTCTGGTCCGACGCAATCCTGATCGGGCTCGGCGGCTCGGACCGCCGCTACTACCGCGTGCGGAACGACAGTTGGAGCGCGGTGCTCATGGAGTGCCGCCCGGAAGACCCGGACTTCGAGCGCCACCTCGCCTACACGCGGTTTTTCGCCCGGCACACGGTCCCCGTCCCGGCCCTCCTGACGGAGGACGCCGCCACCAAGCGCGCGCTGTTCGAGGATCTCGGCGATACGTCGCTCTACTCGTACCTGAAGCTTCCGCGCGATCACGAGAGCGTCGAGAGCATCTATCGCGACGTGCTCCGGAGCCTGGTGACCTTGCACACGACGGCCACGGCGCACGTCGAGGAGTGCCCGATGCTCCAGGCGAGGATCTTCGACTACGACTACCTCAGGTGGGAGACGACCTACTTCCTCGATCGGTTCGTCGGGGGACTGCGCAAGCTCGAGATCGAGAACCGTCCGGCGCTCGACGACGAGCTTCATCGGCTGGCCCAGGCGGTCTTCGAGAAGCCGCGCGTCATCATCCACCGCGACTTCCAGTGCCAGAACATCATGGTGCACGCCGGCGGTCCGCGGATCATCGACTATCAGGGCGCCCGGATGGCGCCGCCGGCCTACGACATCGCCTCCGTGCTCTGGGATCCGTACTATCGTCTCGACGACGCGATCCGCGGCCGTCTGCTCGCCTACTACCTGGACGAAATGAGCGGCGCGCGGGCGCCTGCGTTCGACGAGCGGGTCTTCCGGGAGAGCCTGGTGGCGTGCCGGCTCCAGCGTCACATGCAGGCGCTGGGCGCCTATGGATTCCTGTCAGGGAAGGGCAAGACGTACTTCCTCAAGCACGTCCGGGAGGCGCTCCGGCTGCTCAAGGCGGACATCGCGGAAGTACCCGGCAGCTACCCGACGCTCGCGCGGCTGATCGCCGCGCTCTAGTCGCGCCGGCTTCTCAGGCGGACGCGGCGGCCGCCTTCTCCTTCCGCTTGCGCCGCCCGGTCGAGCCGGCCTCGCCCTTGGGCGCGCGCTCCTTCTTCTCGGCCTTCTTGTTCTTCTCCTTGGGCTCTTCGACGCGATCGACGAGCTCGAGGAACACCATGGGGGCGCCGTCGCCCGGACGGGGGCCGGTCTTGATGATGCGTGTGTAGCCGCCGTTGCGATCGGCGAACCGCGCGGCGATCGTATCGAACAGCCGGCCGACGACTTCGGTATCCGGCACCATCGCCAGGACCTGACGCCGCGCGTGGAGGTTCTCCCGCTTGGCCAGGGTGATCATGTGTTCGGCGAGCCCGCGCACGGCCCGCGCCTTGGTGTCGGTGGTGGTGATGCGCTCGTGGCGGAACAGCGCCACGAGCAGATTGCGAAACAGCGCCCACCGGTGCTGCGTGAGCCGGCCGAGCTTGTAGCCGGCGTTACGGTGCCTCATCGCGTGACTCCTCTCGCGAGCGTCGTTACCGGACCGTGCCCCGACCGAGCGCGCCCAGGACGTTGGGGTCGATGCGCATGCCGAGCGACAGGCCGAGCGCGGCGAGGGCCGTCTTGATCTCGTCGATCGACTTCTCGCCGAGGTTCTTCACGTGCTCGAGGTCGCCCTCGTTCTTCTGGACGAGGTCGACCACCAGGTTCAGCTCGGCGTTCTTCAGCGCATTGATCGCGCGGGCCGGGAGCGCCAGCTCCTCGAGCGTCTTGCCGAGGGCGTCGCGCAGGAACGCCTCGCCTTCGGCGCCTTCGATCTCTTCGTCTTCACGCGGCACGCCGGCGGCCAGCGGGCGGAAGTGCTCCTTCAGGTACGTGGAGGCCCGGGTGAGCGCGTCGTCCGGGCTCACCGAGCCGTTCGTCCACACCTCGACCACGAGCTTCTCGTAGTCCGTGATCTTTCCGAGCCGGGACATCTCGACGTTGTAAGACACCCGCGTGATCGGCGAGTAGGCGGCGTCGAGCGCCAGCGCGCCGGCCGGCACGGCGACCGTGGCCCGGTCAACCGCCTCGTAGCCGCGGCCCATGCCCACGCCGAGCTCGATCGAGACGCGCGTGCTTCCCTCGATCGTGAAGAGATGGATCTCCGGATTCACGACCTCGACGTCCGTCTCGGGCACGTCGACGCCCGTCACGGCCTTCGGGCCCGTGACGTCGATCTTGAGGATCTTGGCCTCACCCGACGGAACCTGGATCGCCAGTTTCTTGAGGTTGAGCAGGACGTCGACGGTGCTCTCCTTGACGCCCGGGATCTTGGTCTCGGCGTTCTTGACCCCGTCGATGCGAACCCACGACACGGCGGCGCCCGGCACGACCGCGAGCAAGGTCCGCCGGAGCGAGTTGCCGACGGTCAGCGCATAGCCCTTCTCGAACGGCTCGGCGACGAGTCGCCCGTATCGATCGCTCAGAATCTCCCACTCGACCTTCTTCGGCTTCTGAAATGGAATGCGTGGCATAGCCTTCCTTATTGGGAATCGGACTTGCGCGTCACTTGCTGTAGAGCTCGACGATGAGCTGCTCGGTGACCGGGATCTGGATGTCGTCGCGCAACGGCAGGCTCCGGACGACGCCCTTCTTCTCGTTCGGATCGAGGTCGAGCCACTGGGGCACCTGTCCCCGGCCGGCGTTGACGTTGTCGTCGATGCGCGCCTGCAGCTTCGACGTCGGGCGCAGCTGGACCGCGTCACCCACCTTCACCAGGAACGACGGCACCGAAACCTTCCGTCCGTTCACCTGGAAATGGCCGTGCGTCACCATCTGGCGACTTTCACGGCGGGAGGCCGCGAAGCCGAGCCGATGCACGACGTTGTCGAGCCTCAACTCGAGCAGCCGCAGGAGATTCTCACCGGTCACGCCCTTCTCAGCCTCGGCCCACTGGAAATACTTGCGGAACTGGCTCTCCAGCACGCCGTAGATGCGCTTGGCCTTCTGCTTTTCGCGGAGCTGGATGCCGAAGGCGGTCGGCTTGCCCCGGTTCAGCCCGTGCTGACCCGGCGGATAGTTGCGCCGCTCGATGGCGCACTTGTCGGTGAAGCAACGCGCCCCCTTCAAGAAGAGCTTCTGGCCTTCGCGGCGGCACAGCCGGCACTTCGCGTCACGATACCGCGCCATGGCCTCCTCCTACACCCGCCGCCGCTTCGGCGGGCGGCACCCGTCGTGCGGAATCGGCGTGACGTCACGGATCGCGGTGATCTCCAGACCGGCGGCCTGCAGCGAGCGGATGGCCGCTTCGCGGCCCGCCCCGGGGCCTCGCACGAAGACTTCGACCTGCTTGAGCCCGTACTCCATCGCCTTGCGCGCGGCGAGCTCGGAGGCCGTCTGCGCGGCAAAGGGCGTGCTCTTGCGTGAGCCCTTGAACCCGGCGCTGCCGGCGCTCGACCAGGACACGACGTTGCCCATCCGGTCCGTGAGCGTGACGATCGTGTTGTTGAACGTCGCCTGGATGTGGGCGATGCCGGTGCGGACTTCGCGCCGCTCGCGCCGCTTGGCGCCCTTCTTCCGTGGTGCTGGTTTCGCTTCTTCGGCCATGCCTTACGCTCCCGCCTTCTTCGGCGCCGCTGCCGCCGCCGGTGCCGCGGGCGCCGATGACGCCGCGGGCTTCTTCTTGACCATCACGCCGCGCTTGGGGCCCTTGCGCGTGCGGGCGTTGGTGTGCGTGCGCTGGCCCCGAACCGGCAGGCCGCGACGGTGACGGATCCCGCGATACGCGCCGATATCCATCAACCGCTTCACGTTCATCGAGACGTCGCGGCGCAGATCGCCTTCGACCTTGAGCTCGCGCTCGATGATCTCGCGGATGCGGTTCACCTCGTCGTCGGTCCAGGCTTTCACCCGCTTGTTGGGATCGACGTTGGCCTTGATCAGCACCCGCCGCCCCGTCGACCGCCCGAGACCGTAGATGTACGTGACCGCCACTTCGCCCCGCTTCTCCCGAGGAAGATCCACCCCTGCCACTCGTGCCATGTGCCTTCTCCGTCTTTCCGAGCGCCGGCTTTGCCGGCGCAATCCTGGGGGGAGGCATCGGAAGGGGGCGAAGCCCCCCTCCGAGCTATTACCCCTGTCGGGCCTTGTGACGCGGGTTCTTGCAGATGATCCGGGTCACGCCCTCACGCTTCACGATCTTGCAATGCTCGCAACGAACTTTGATCGACGGTCTAACCTTCATCGCTCCTCTGTCTCCACTTCTCCGCGAACTCTACTTGAACCTATATGTGATCCGGCCCCGGGTGAGGTCGTACGGCGACAGCTCGACCTTCACGCGGTCGCCCGGCAAGATCCGGATGAAGTTCATCCGCATCTTGCCGCTTACGTGCGCCAGCACCTTGTGACCGTTCTCGAGCTCGACGCGGAACATCGCGTTGGGCAGCGGCTCCACCACCGTTCCCTCGACCTCGATCGCGTCTTCCTTGGTCATCGCCCCCGACTCACCGGAGCCGGCGGCGCCGACTGACCGGTGAGGCTCGTCAGCACCTCCGGACCGTCGTCCGTCACCGCCACCGTGTGCTCGAAGTGCGCCGCCAGGCTTCCGTCCTGGGTCACCGCCGTCCAGCCGTCCTCGAGGATCCGGACCTCCCAGCTGCCCATCGTGACCATCGGCTCGATGGCGAGGACCATGCCCGGCTTGAGCTGCGGGCCGCGTCCCGGATCGCCGAAGTTCGGAATCTGGGGCTCCTCGTGGAGTGCCCGCCCGATCCCGTGGCCGACGAAGGCGCGCACGACCGCGAACCCGTTCGCCTCGACGTGAGTCTGCACCGCGTGCGACACGTCCGACAGTCGGCGGCCGGGCCGGCACTCCTGGATGCCGAGATCCAGGCTCTCGCGCGTGACGTCCAGGAGTTGCTGGACCCTGGCCGGCACGGTACCGATCGGCAAGGTGAAGGCGCAGTCGGCGTAATACCCTTCTACGATGCACCCGAGGTCAAGTCCGACGATGTCGCCCTCGCGGATCCTGCGCCGGGCGGAGGGAATCCCGTGCACGACCTCCTCGTTGATCGAGATGCAGGCGGTCGCCGGGAATCCGCGATAACCCTTGAACGCCGGGGCCGCGCCCTCGCGGTGGATATAGGCCTCGACGTCCTCGTCGACGTCGAGCGTCGACATCCCGGGCTTGACGAAGCCGCGCAGCCGCTCCATGACGCCGGCCAGGATATGGCCGGCCCGGCGCATGATCGCGATCTCGCGCGCCGACTTGAGCACGATCATCGCGCCGCCCCCGCGGCCTTGCGGATCGCGTCGCGGATCGTCGCCAGCGGCCCCTCGCCGGACACGGTCGCGAGCAGATTGCGCTGGCGATAGTAGTCGAGCAGCGGCGTCGTCTGCCGGCGATAGACGTCGAGCCGGTTACGCACCGTGGCCTCGCTGTCGTCGTCGCGCTGATAGAGCTCGCCGCCGCAGTCGTCGCAGACACCCGCCTGCTTGGGCGGGTTCGACGTCAGGTGGTACGAGTGGCCGCACTTGCGGCAGACCCGCCGTCCCGTCAGCCGGCGCAGTAGCTCGGGCTCCGCCACATCGAAATAGATCACCGCGTCGAGGCTCTGACCGAGGTCCTTCAAGAGCTTTGCGAGCGCCTCCGCCTGGGCGATGGTGCGCGGAAAGCCGTCGAGGATGAAGCTGCCGCCGGCGTCGGACTTCCCGAGCCGCTCGCCCATCATCCGGATGATCACGTCGTCCGGGACGAGCGCGCCCTTGTCCATGTAGCCCTTGGCCTCGCGGCCGAGCGGGCTGCCCGCCGCCACCGCCTCGCGCAGCATGTCCCCGGTCGCCAGGTGCAACGCGCCCCACTCGCCGGCGAGGTCGCGGGCTTGCGTGCCCTTGCCGGCGCCCGGAGGTCCGAGGAACGCGATGCGCACGCTCAGCTTCCGTATCCGCTCGAGCGCGACTTGGACTTCTTCAGGAAGCCCTCGTAGTTCCGCATGAGCAGATGCGATTCCATCTGCCGGACCGTGTCGAGCGCGACACCGACCACGATCAGGAGGCTCGTGCCGCCGAAGTAGAAGGGCACGTTGAACCATCGGATCAGATAGTCAGGCAGCACCGAGATCAGCGCCAGGAACAAGGCACCGGGCAGCGTGATCCGCGTGAGGGTGCGGTCGATGTACTCCGCGGTCTTCTTGCCCGGGCGCACGCCCGGGATGAACCCGCCGTACTTCTTCATGTTGTCGGCGAGGTCGATCGGATTGAAGACGATCGCCGTGTAGAAGTAGGCGAAGAACACGATCAGCGCCATGTACGACACGGTATAGAAGGCCCGCCCCGGCGACATCGCGTCGGCGATGGCCTGCATCCACGGATGCGGCACGAAGCGCGTCAGGGTCGCCGGGAACAGGATCAGCGACGAGGCGAAGATGACCGGGATGACGCCCGCCGTGTTGATCCTGAGCGGAATGTGCGTCGACTGGCCGCCGTAGACGCGCCGACCCACGACCCGCTTCGCATACTGGACAGGGATCTTCCGTTGGCCTTCTTGCATCAAGACGACCGCCGCGGTCACCCCGACCATCACCAGCACGATCGCCGCGAACACGATCGGCTTCAGCTCGCCGGTCGAGATCAAGGTGTACGAGGCGCTGATGGCCGAGGGCAGGCGCACCACGATGCCCGCGAAGATGATCAGCGAGATCCCGTTGCCGATCCCCTTCTCGGAGATCTGCTCGCCCATCCACATGATCAGCGCGGTCCCGGCGGTCAAGGTGACCATCGTGAGCAGCCGGAATCCCCAGCCGGGCACCGGCACGATCGAGAGGCCGTTGGGACTGCGCATGCTCTCGAGCCCGTAGGCGATGCCGAGCGCCTGGACCGCCGAAAGGAAGATCGTGCCGTAGCGCGTGTACTGCGTGATCTTCTTGCGGCCCGCCTCGCCCTCCTTCGCCAGTCGCTCCAGCGCGGGGACGACGACGGTGAGGAGCTGCAGGATGATCGACGCCGAGATGTACGGCATGATGCCGAGCGCGAAGATCGACAAGCGTCTCAGATTGCCGCCCGAGAACAGGTCGACCATGCCGAGCAATGTGCCCTGGACCTGGTCGAAGAACTGCGCGAGCGCGTGGCCGTCGATGCCCGGCGTCGGCACGTGCGCGCCGATGCGGTAGGCGATCAGCAGCACCACCGTCATGATGACGCGGCGCTTGAGCTCCGGGATCTTGAAGACGTTCTGGAAGCTCTGGAGGCTCTCGATCACGAAGCCGGCACCCGCTCGGGGAGCACCTCGACCCGACCGCCCTTGGCCTCGATCTTCGCGCGCGCGGACTCGCTCACGGCGTGCGCGCGCACGGTCAGGGCGTGCGGGACGTCGCCGGTGCCGAGCACCTTGACGCGCCCGCGCCCGCTCAGCTTGATGAGGCCGGCCTTGGCGAGGCCGTCGGGATCGACCACGGCGTTCGCCGTGAACTCGCTCAGCGACTCGAGGTTCACGACCGCGTAGGAGGTCTTGCCGCCGTACGGCGTGAACCCGCGCTTGGGCAGCCGCCGGTAGAGCGGCATCTGGCCGCCCTCGAAGCCGCCGGCCTTGCCACCGCCGGAGCGCGCTTTGTGGCCCTTGGCGCCCTTCGTGGCGGTCTTGCCATGACCCGAGCCCGGACCGCGCCCGATCCTCTTCCGCCGCTTGGTGGCGCCCGGCGCGGGGCGCAGCTCCTCAAGCCTCATGGGTCACACTCAGCACGTGCGTCACCTTGGCGATCATCCCGCGCACCGTCGGCGAGTCGTCGTGGTGAACCGTGTGGCGAATCCGGCGGAGTCCCAGCGCCCGGACCGTCGCCTCTTGCTTGGGCGAGAGCCCGATGATCGATTTGGTCAAGGTGACCTTAAGCTTCTTGTCGGGCACCGGCCATCTCCTCCACCGGGGCAGCGGCGCCATCGCCGCGTCGCCGCGCCGCGTGCAAATCTTGGAGTCGCTTGATCCGTCTGAGCGCGTCGATCGTCGCCTTGAGGACGTTGTGCGGATTGTTGGAGCCCAGCGTCTTCGTCAGGATGTCCTGCACGCCCGCCGCCTCGAGGATCGGCCGCACCGCGCCGCCGGCGATGACGCCCGTCCCCGGCACGGCCGGCTTCAAGAAGACGCGGCCGGCGCCGAAGTGGCCGGTGATCTCGCAGGGGATCGTCGTCTCCTTGAGCGGCACGAAGATCAGGTCCTTCTTGGCGTGCTCGACCGCCTTGCGAATCGCCTCGGGCACCTCGTGGGCCTTGCCGAGCCCGACGCCCACGTGACCCCGCCCGTCGCCGACGACGACCAGCGCCGTGAACGAGAACCGCCGCCCGCCCTTGACGACCTTGGCGACGCGGTTGATGGAGACGACGCGATCGTTCAGCTCGAGCATGTTCGGATCGATCTTCGCTTCAGCCACTCAAATTCTCCCCTGGGAGAAGGGGGCTCCGCCCCCCTCTCGACTCCCCTGCGAACGCGCGTTCGCTAGAACACTAACCCGCCGGCGCGAGCTGCGTCGGCGAGCGCCTTCACTCGTCCGTGGTACATGTACCCGCCGCGATCGAACACCACGCGCTCGATCCCCTGCGCCTTCGCCTTGCCTGCCAGCAGCTCGCCGACGAGCTTGGCGGCGGCGACGTTGCCGCCCTGCGGCTGGCGCGCGCGGAACTCCTTGCTCCGGCTGTCGACCGCGAGCAGGGTGCGCCCCGCGTCGTCGTCGATCAGCTGAGCGTAGATGTGGCTCAGGCTGCGGAACACGGCCAACCGCGGCCGCGCCCCAGAGCCGCGCACGAACCGGCGCAGCCGCTGGTGCCGGATGTCTCGCGATGCCCGCCGTTCCTTCGTAATCACTTGGCCCCTGCCCCCGCCTTCTTACCAACCTTGCGGCGGACGACCTCGTCGGAATACCTGATGCCCTTGCCCTTGTACGGATCGGGCTCACGGAGCGCGCGAAGCTTCGCCGCGGTCTGCCCGAGCAGCGCCTTGTCGGCGCCCTTCAGCGTGATGGCGACCTGCCGTTCGATCTCCGCCGTGATGCCGTCCGGAAGCGGAAAGATCACGGGATGCGAGTAGCCAAGCGCCAGCGTAATCGCGCGGCCCTGGACCTGCGCGCGGTAGCCGATGCCCACGATGTCGAGCTTGCGCTCGAAGCCGTCCTTGACACCGGTGACCATGTTGGCGACGAGCGCCCGCGCCAGACCGTGCAGCGCGCGGATCTTCCGGTCGTCGCCGCTGCGCGAGATCACGAGCTGGTTGCCCTCGAGCTTCGCGCTGAGCCCCGCCGGGACGGGCTGCGCGAGCTTGCCCTTCGGGCCCTCGGCGCGCACGGTGGCGCCGTCGATCTGGACCTTCACTCCCTGCGGAATGCTGACGGGCTTGCGGCCGATCCGTGACATGGGTCCCCTACCACACGTAGGCGAGCACTTCGCCGCCGACCTTCTGTTTGCGCGCGTCGCGGCCGGTCACCACGCCCCTCGACGTCGACACCAGCGCCACGCCCATCCCGGCCAGGATGGACGGGATCTTGTCGTGGGTGACGTACACACGCCGACCTGGGGTCGACACGCGCACGAGCCCGGAGATCATCTTCTCGTTGCCGACGCCGTACTTGAGATAGACGCGCAGGGTGCCCTGCTTGTCGTCCTCGAGCACGCGAAAGTTCTTGATGAAGCCCTCGTCCTTCAGGATCTCGGCGATCCGCACCTTGAGCTTGGAAGACGGAATGTCCACCTTCTCGTGCTCGGCGCGGCTCGCGTTGCGGATGCGCGTGAGGAGATCGGCGATCGGATCGCTGCGCATGGCCTTACCAGCTCGCCTTCACGATGCCCGGGACCTCGCCCTTGAGCGCCAGCTCACGGAAGCAGAGCCGGCAGAGCTCGAACTTCCGAAGGTAGCCGCGCGGGCGGCCGCACAGCTTGCACCGTGAATAGGCGCGCGTCGAGAATTTCGGTTTGCGCTGCGACTTCATGATGAGCGCGGTCTTGGCCATACGAAGCTACTCCCTGAACGGCATACCCAGGTGCGTGAGGAGCACCTTGGCGTCCTCGTCCGTGCGCGCCGTGGTGACGATGCTGATGTCCATACCGCGGACCTTGTCGATCTTGTCGTAGACGATCTCCGGGAAGATCAGCTGCTCGCGGAGACCGAGCGCGTAATTGCCGCGCCCGTCGAAGCCCTTCGGCGGCACGCCGCGGAAGTCGCGCACGCGCGGCAGCGCGACGTTGATCAAGCGGTCGAGGAACTCGTACATCCGGGCGCCCCGCAGGGTGACCTTGGCGCCGATCGGCACGCCCTCGCGCAGCTTGAAGTTCGCGATCGACTTCTTCGCGCGCGTGACGATCGGGCGCTGACCGGAGATCAGCTGCAGGTCGGCGGTCGCGAAGTCGAGGATCTTGGCGTTCTCGCGACCCTCGCCGACGCCCATGTTGATGACGACCTTCTCCAGACGCGGTACCTGGTACGGGTTCGTGAACCCGCGCTCCTTCATGACCGCCTGGACGACCGTCTTGGCGTACATCTCCTTGAGCCGCGGCTTGGTCTGGCCGGTGCCCTTGGGACGGCCCTTGGCGACCGCCGGGCCCGGTGCGGCCTGCGCGCCCTTTCGCGGCTGCTGCTGAGGCTGGCCCTTCTGGGCCGGTCTCGGCGCTGTGGGCGCCTTCTGTTGCTGCGGGGGTGCGGTTTCTTTCGCCATGGTCTCAGCCCTTGTCGATCGATTCGCCGCAGCGCTTGCAGATGCGCAGCTTGCGCCCGTCGGCGAGCAGCTTGACGCCGCTGCGGGACGGCTTGTCGCAGCGCGCGCAGACGACCAGCACGTTGGACAGCGCCATCGGGCTCTCGCGCTCGATGATGCCGCCCTGCCTGAGCTTCTGCGTCGGCCGCTGATGCTTCTTCATCAAGTTGATCTTCTCGACGAGCACCCGCCCGCCGACCGGCAGCACGCGCAGCACCTTGCCGCGCTTGCCGCGCTCGCGGCCGGCGATGACCGCCACCGTATCGCCCCGTCGCACGTGCGTCTGTGGCATCAGATAACCTCGGGCGCGAGCGAGATGATCTTGGTGAACTGGCGCTCGCGCAGCTCGCGCGCCACCGGGCCGAAGATGCGCGTGCCCACCGGATTCTCGTCGGGCTTGATCAGGACCACCGCGTTACGGTCGAAGCGGATGTACGATCCGTCCCGCCGCCGAACTTCCTTGACCGTCCGCACCACGACCGCGCGCGCTACCTCGCCCTTCTTCACGGTCCCGTCCGGCGTCGCCTCCTTGATGGCGACGATGACGGTGTCTCCCAGCGAGGCGTACCGCTTGTTGGCGCCTCCCATCACCCGGATGCACTGGACCTTCTTGGCTCCGGAGTTGTCGGCGACGTCGAGCATCGAGCGGGGTTGGATCATCGCTAGGACACGCGGCTGAGGACCTTGCGGATCCGCCAGCGCTTCTCCTTCGAGATGGGCCGGGTCTCCTCGATCAGGACCCGGTCGCCCACCCGACTCTCGTTGGTCTCGTCGTGCGCCTTGAGCTTCTTCGAGGCCCGCACGACCCGTTGATAGCGCGGGTGACGGAACACCCGCTCGATCCGCACGACGCGCGTCTTCTGCATCGCATCGGACACGACCACGCCCTCACGGCTCTTTCGCTCACCCACGGGAGGCGTCCTTCTTCTCGCGGAGCACTGTGTTGGCCCGCGCCAGATCTTTCTTTGCCTGGCTCAGCCGCGAGGGGTTCTTGGCCACCCCCATCGAGAGCTGGAACCTGAGATTGAAAATCTCCTCGGTCAGCTCCCGCGCCTTCTGCTGGAGCTCATCCTGGGAGAACTCACGCCACTTCGCCGCTTTCATCGTCCAGTCTCCGGGCGCTACAGCGCCCTCGTGCGTGACACGAACTTCGTCGTGATGCCGATCTTCTGCGCCGCGGTCCTAAAGGCGTCGCGCGCGACGTCCTCGGGCACGCCGATCATCTCGTACAGGATCCGGCCGGGCTTCACCACCGCGACCCACTCCTCGGGGTTGCCCTTGCCCTTGCCCATCCGGGTCTCCGCCGGCTTCTTGGTGACCGGCTTGTCCGGAAAAACGCGAATCCAGACCTTACCACCACGCTTGAGGCTCCGGGTGAGCGCCACGCGGGCGGCCTCGATCTGTCGATTCGTCACCCAGCCGGGCTCGAGGGCCTTCAGGCCGAAGTCGCCAAAGGCGAGCGACGACCCGCGCACGGCGATGCCTTTCATGCGGCCGCGCTGGGCCTTCCGATACTTGACGCGCTTGGGCATCAGCATGAGCGCGTCTCCTCAGGATTCGCTCGGCGCGGCGCGGAGCACCTCGCCCTTGAAGACCCACACCTTGACGCCGATGGTGCCGTACGTCGTGTGCGCGGTCGCCAGCCCGTAGTCGATGTCGGCGCGCAGCGTGTGCAGCGGCACCCGGCCATCGCGATACCACTCGCGCCGCGCGATTTCGCCGCCGCCCAGCCGGCCCGCGCACGCGATCCGGATGCCGTCGGCGCCCAGCCGCAGCGCGGAGGTCACGGCCTTCTTCATCGCGCGCCGGAACGCGACGCGCTTCTGCAGCTGCAGCGCGACGTTCTCGGCCACGAGCTGCGCGTCGAGCTCGGGATGGATGACCTCCTCGATGTTGAGGTAGATCTCCTTGCCGGTCCTCACCTGGAGCTCGTTCTTCAGCTTCTCGACCTCGGAGCCCTTGCGCCCGATGATGATGCCGGGGCGCGCCGTCGAGATCGTGATGCGCGCGCGGTTGGCCGAGCGCTCGATGTCGATCTTCGCGATGCCCGCGTGGTAGAGCTGATCCTTGATGAAGCGCCGGATCTTCACGTCCTCGTGCAGGAGTGAGGCGTAGGCCTTCGTCGCGAACCAGCGCGAGCTCCAGCTGCGCGTCACGCCGATGCGGAAGCCGATCGGATGCGTTTTCTGACCCATCGCTACTTTTTCTCCTTCGGCTTCCGGCCAGCCCGGGCCGGCTTCTTTTCTGCGCGCGACCCGCTGCGCCGCGCCGGCGCACGCCGGGTGGCGGCGGCCGGACGCTCTTCGCGCGCCGGCGGCGGTGCGCTTGGACGGGCCTCCGGGGGCGCCGGCGCCACGAGGGCGCCGTTGACCTCGTCGCTCACGCCGATCGTCAGGTGGCTCGTGCGGTGCTTGATCGAGAACGCGCGCCCCATCGCGCGCGGCTGCACGCGCTTGAGCACCGGGCCGCCGTCGGCGTAGGCCTGGACGACTCGCAGGTCGTCGAGGTCGCGCACCTGATAGTTGTGCTCGGCGTTCGCCACGGCCGAGCGCAGCACCTTCTCGACCAGCCGCGCCGCGGCACGCGGCGTGTACTCGAGGGTCGCCAGCGCCTCGGCCACGGGCTTACCGCGGATCTGATCGAGCACCAGCCGGGCCTTGCGGGCCGACACACGAACGAAGCGGGCGCGCGCCATGGTTCGCATCGCGATCAGGTCTTTCCGGTCGGCGACGACGCCGCCTTTTCGGCGGTGCCGTGCGCCCGGAACGTCCGGGTCATCGCAAACTCACCCAGGCGGTGCCCCACCATGTTTTCGGTGACGTAGACCGGAATGAACTTCTTGCCGTTGTGCACGGCGATCGTGTGACCGACGAACTCGGGCGGGATCGTCGTGCGCCGCGACCAGGTCTTCAGCACCTTCTTCTGCCGGGTGCGGTTCAACTCCTCGATCCGCTCGTAGAGCGTCTCGTCGATGTATGGACCCTTCTTCAGCGAGCGTCCCATCCCGTGCTCCTATTTCTTCCGTCGCGTCACGATCGCGCTATCCGACGGCCGGGCGCCGCGCCGGGTCTTGTAGCCCTTGGTCGGCTTGCCCCACGGAGTCATCGGATGGTTGCCCTTGCCTTTACCTTCGCCGCCGCCCATCGGATGGTCGACCGGGTTCATCACGGTGCCGCGGACCGTCGGACGGAAGCCGCGCCACCGCACCCGACCCGCTTTGCCGATCGAGACGTTCTCGTGGTCGAGGTTGCCGACCTGACCGATCGTCGCCATGCACGAGAGCGCGACCAGCCGCACCTCGCCCGAGGGCAGCTTGAGCGTGGCGCGCTCGCCCTCTTTCGCGAGGAGCTGTGCCTGGGCGCCGGCGCTCCGGCAGAGCTGCGCGCCGCGGCCCGGCTGCAGCTCCACGTTGTGCACGAGGGTGCCGACCGGGATGTTCCGCACCGGCAACGCGTTGCCCGGCAGGATATCGGCCTGTGGACCCGACATCACGGTGTCGCCGACGCGAATCCCATTCGGGGCGATGATGTAACGCTTCTCGCCGTCCTTGTAGTGCAGCAGCGCCAGGCGCGCCGAGCGGTTCGGATCGTACTCGATCGCGGCGACTCGCGCGGGAATGCCGTACTTCTCCCGCCGGAAGTCGACCTGGCGAATCATCTGCTTGGCGCCGCCGCCCCGGTGGCGAACGGTGATGCGCCCGTAGACGTTGCGACCGTTGGTCCGGCGCTTGGGCGACAACAGACCCTTTTCCGGCTCGGTCTTCGTGATGTCGTCGTACGTGACGTAGGTCAGGTACCGGAGAGCAGGCGACGTCGGCTTGACGGTACGAATACCCATCGGTTACGCCCCCTCGACGAGCTCGATCTTGTGGCCGGGGGCCAAGGTCACGATCGCCTTCTTCCAGTCGGCGCGCCTTCCCTCCGAGCGGCCCATGCGCTTCAGCTTGCCTTCGAATGAAGCGGTCCGGACCGACGAGACCTTGACGTTGAACACGGCCTCGACCGCCATGCGGATCTCGACCTTGTTCGCGTCGGGCCGTACCCGGAACGCCACGGTGTTCTGCTCTTCCTTCTGCCGCATGCTCTTTTCCGTCATGAGCGGACGGATCAGGATCTCGCGCGCCGTTCGGCTCACGCCAGTGCCTCCTCGAGCGCGACCAGGCCCGCGCGCTCGCACACCACACGCCGGGCGTGCAGGAGCTGGTAGACCGACACGTGCGCGGGTGTCTCGATCTTGATCCACGGCACGTTGCGCGCCGCACGCGCCAGCGCCTGGTCGAGCTCGCGCACGACCACGAGCGTCGACACGCCGGACGCGCCGAGGCCCGCGAGCCGGCCGACCAGCGACTTCGTCTTGCCGTCACGCACGTCGAGCGTTTCCACTGCGGCGAGCTCGCCGGCGGCGATCTTCGCGGCGACGGCCGCGCGGAGCGCCTGCCGCCGCATCTCGCGGGGCATGTCCTTGGTGTACTTCCGCGGCGTCGGTCCGAACGGCTTGCCGCCGCCCTTCCATTGCACGGCGCGCGTCGAGCCCTGCCGGGCGCGGCCGGTGCCCTTCTGCTTCCACGGCTTTCGCCCGCCGCCCGACACCTCGCTGCGACCCTTCGTGTCGTGCGTGCCCGCGCGGCGGTCGGCCAGCTCGCGGGTCACGGCCTGATGGAGCAGCGGCACGCGGATCTCCGAACCGAAGACGTCCGCCTTCAGCTCCAGCGATCCGGTCGCTTTACCCTTGGCGTCCAGCACCTGTACGGTCGGCATCGCTATTTCTTTTCCGCGGCCTTCTGCTGCGGCACCTTGGTCGCCTTGACCGACTTGCGCAGCATCACGAGAGAGCCATTGGCACCGGGCACCGCGCCCCGCACCAGCAACAGATTTTGCTCGGGCATGATGCGCACCACCGAGATGTTCAGCACGGTGCGCCGATCGTTGCCCATACGCCCGGGGAGATGGTGGCCCGGCCACACGCGCGAGGGATCCGACGAGGCGCCGATCGAGCCGGGCGCCCGGTGGAACATCGAGCCGTGCGTCGCGTCGCCGCCGTACCAGCCGTAGCGCTTGACGCCGCCCTGGAAGCCCTTGCCCTTGGTCACGCCGACGACGTCGATCAGCTCGCCCGGCGCGAACATCTCGACCGTGATCGACTGGCCGACCTGATAGGCCTGGACCTTCTCGGTCTTCTCCAGGCGCATCTCGCGCACGACCTGCATCGGCGCCACGTTCGCCTTCTTGAACACACCCGCCGCCGGCTTCGACACGTTCTTCTTCTTCGCGCCGAACCCCAGCTCCAGCGCGTCGTATCCGTGCGACTCCGCGGTCTTGATCCCGATGACCGTGCACGGCCCGGCCTCGATCACGGTGACCGGCACATGACTGCCATCGTCGGCGAAGACTTGCGTCATCCCGACCTTCCGCCCGATCAACCCCTCTTTGCGCGCCATTCTCTAACTCCGCCGCGTCACTGCGGCTCCAGCTCCAGCAGTTCGCGGCCGATCAAAACCGTCCCAGATGCGAGGCGCCGACGAGCGACGACTGAGGCGTATGCCGCATACGCCGCAGGGAGGAGCGAGGAGGCAACGAAGCAGATGGGCGGTTTTCATCGGCCGCTCAAAGCTTGATCTCGACGTCCACGCCCGCCGGAAGATCCAACTTCATCAATGAGTCGACGGTCTGCGGGGTCGGGTCCACGATGTCCAGCAGCCGCTTGTGCGTGCGCATCTCGAATTGCTCCCGCGAGGTCTTGTCGACGTGCGGGCTGCGCAGCACCGTCCAGCGGTTGATGATCGTGGGCAACAAGACCGGCCCCGACACGCGTGCGCCGGTGCGGCGCACGGTCTCGACGATCTCCTTGACCGACCGATCGAGCAGCTGGTGGTCGTATGCCTTCAGGCGAATTCGAATCTTCTGATCAGCGGCCAAGGTTGCCATGACTTACTCCACGATCTCGGTGACGACGCCCGCACCCACCGTCCGCCCGCCCTCCCGGATCGCGAACCGTAGCTCCTTCTCCATCGCGATCGGCACGATCAGCTCGATCGCCATCGTCACGTTGTCCCCCG
>Ga0209382_10000089_pt1 | contig 130684 bp, 117 predicted proteins | sample SoiMetdeltSBSDD5_FD_187599 | JGI IMG/M metagenome (GOLD analysis project Ga0209382, IMG submission 187599) | Bulk soil microbial communities from a Populus tree surrounding site in Tennessee, USA - Soil MetaG P. deltoides SBSDD5 (SPAdes) (version 2) | ecosystem: Environmental > Terrestrial >... | reverse complement strand
CAAACTCAATCGCAACTATGCGAATACGCTTGATCGATGCGATTGTCAGGAGCTTGCCGCGATGTCCGTGCTGCGGGGGCCGCTATGCCAACCGCAATCGGCAAATATTGTGACGCAGTAGTACTAGAGGGGATAACCAATACTGGGTCGGAGGGGGACAATCATGCGAAAAATTGCGACCCAGCCCGGCTCGCCGAGGTCACCCCGGCTGCCAAGGGGGCCAAAAATACCACAATAAGGCGGGAACGGTCTCCAAACACGGCTTTCCCTCCGAAAAGGCCCTCTTGGCGGCGATTGCATGCGGAGTTGAGCCGGGGTAAGCCCCTGCTCCTCACCTTTTCCGACCGCGCGTGCCGAATTCGATGGTCCGCTTCCTGTTCCGATTGATCGGCTTCCTGCTTCTGGCCGTGGCGTTTATCGCGCTGGTGCTCGACGGCACGAAGTCGATTGCCAGCAACAAGCTCGTCATGACCCCGCTCGGCCGGACCTGGACCGACATCCATTCCACCAGCCTGCAGCTGCTGGAGGCCGGGGTCACGCGTCACGTGGCCGAATGGCTCTGGAATCCCGTTCTGCTCAATATCCTGTTATCTCCGACGTGGCTCGTACTCGCCGTTCTTGGCGTCGTCCTGCTGCTGCTCGGGCGCAGGAAGAAGCCGCTGATCGGCTACGCGCGCGATTAGGGCCGCAGCGCTATCCGGGGCCGGGAGCGGGGGTCTGCTGCGCCGCCGCCATCGACAGGGCTGCGAAAGCGGCCAGCGAGGTGGCCGCCGGCATCTGAGCGCCATTGGGTCCTCCCGGAAACGGGCTGTTTGCAGCCGGAGTCTCAAGGTCCTGCGAGCCTAGTGGAAAAGCATCACAAAGGAACGACTAGGCGTGCGCGGGCGCTCGCCGCCTCGTCAACTGCAGCAACGGGGGCTCCGCAACACAATCGAGGGAGCGTGCGAACAGGTCGCGAGGTGCTTATATTCGTGCCGACCAGCCCGCGGAGATCATGCCGATGTTCATGTTCAAGAAGACACTCGCGATGCCGAAGCCGGCGGAGGCCTTGCCTGGCCGCGCGACCGAAATTCCCACCGCTTCCGCGCATTTCCTCAATGGCCGGCCGCTCAAGGGCCCGTATCCGGAGGGCCTCGAGACCGCCATGTTCGGCATGGGTTGCTTCTGGGGTGCCGAGCGCAAGTTCTGGGAGCTCGGCGACGGCATCCACGTCACCGCCGTGGGCTATGCGGGCGGGCTCACCCCCAATCCGACCTACGAGGAGGTGTGCAGCGGGCGCACCGGCCACAACGAGGTCGTGCTGGTGGTTTTCGACCCCAAGAAGCTTTCCTACGAGCGGCTGCTCAAGACGTTCTGGGAGAACCACGATCCGACCCAAGGCATGCGCCAGGGCAACGACATCGGCACCCAGTACCGTTCCGGCATTTACGCCTTTTCGCCGGCGCAGCGCGAGGCCGCCGAAGGCTCGCGCGCCGCCTATGGCAAGGCGCTGGCCAAGTCGCGCCACGGGGCGATCACCACCGAGATCCTGGATGCGCCGCCGTTCTATTTCGCCGAGGACTACCATCAGCAATACCTCGCCAAGAACCCACGCGGGTATTGCGGCCTCGGTGGAACCGGCGTGAGCTGCCCGATCGGGGTCGCCGCAGTAGCGCATTGAGGGATGCTCTGCCCGGCTTCATCGCGAAGCGATCCGGAGCGGCGATGCCGTTGCCGGACTGCGTCGCCGGTTCGCGCACCACAATGACGGACGCGCGTTTCGCGCCGGTGGCAGCCGAAGGCGACGCCGTCCGGCGGCGCCGCCTCTGATGCCTCGTCGCTCTCATCCTCGCAATGAGGCCGGCGTTGCGCCTCAGCGCCCCCCCGTTTCAACCATCTCGAGCGTCGGAGGAGCCATGGCGAAGTTCGAGCGCATGCTGGAGACCGGCATCTTCGCCAGCCGCTGGCTGCTGGCGCCGTTCTACCTCGGGCTCGTCGTCTGCCTGGCGCTGCTGCTGGTGCATTTCCTCGGCAAGCTCGTCGCTTTCGTTCCGACCGTCCCGCGCGCCGAGGAGTCGGACGTGATCCTCGGCGTCCTCAGCCTGGTCGATGTGGTTTTTACCGCCAACCTGGTTCTGATCGTGATTCTCTCCGGTTACGAGAACTTCGTCTCGAAGTTCGACGCCGGAATGCAGGACCGGCCGGACTGGATGACCAAGGTGGATTTCTCCGGCCTGAAGCAGAAGCTGATCACCTCGATCGTGGCGATCTCGGCGATCCAGGTGCTCAAGGCGTTCATGAACATCGACAAATACGAGGACACGAACAGGCTCGCCTGGCTGGTCGGGATTCACATCATGTTCGTCGTCTCGCTGCTCGTGCTCTCGATCTCCGACCGCCTCGCCGCGGACATCACGACCAAAGAACACCTCGACGCGCCCAAGTCGAAGGCGAAGTAGGCCGTCGCGACGCCGCTGCCGACACCGAAATCGGCTGCTCGAGGGCAGCCGCAGTCGGTTGCATCGACGATCGTCGGCTGACGCGACGACCTTGCCGCAGGGCCGGTGCCGTCCCGCGGACGCTGCGCGCCCCCGGAAGACGCCTCCGCGTCGAATCTCGCCGTGCTTCATCGCCAGGCGAGGCTCGCTTGCTGGCAGCGACGAAGCATGCATGATGCCGCGGGCCGTCCGGCCGGGCGGAATCTCGAGGGGACGCTAACGGCACCAGCGCGGAGCGAGACGGTTGTCCTTGGCTGACGCATCCCTCGCCGCGCAGCCGCCGGCTTCCGGCGCTGACGCGCGCTGGCGCGCGATCGTACGCAACGCCTTTCCGTTCGTTGTCGTCGGCGGCATCTGGGAAATCGTGGCGCATCTCGGCATCTTCCCGCCGCGGCTGTTTCCGCCGCTCGAGGTGGTGGCGGCCGCTTTCTGGCGACTCACGGCGTCGGGAATTCTGCCGCACCACGCGGTCGAGACCTTGCTCCGCCTGCTCGGCGGCTTTGCGCTCGCCGCCCTCGCCGGCGTCACGGTCGGCATCGCCATGGGACGCTGGCGGCGCGCCGAGGACGTGTTGCTGCCGCTGGTGAGCATCGGCGCGCCGATACCGGGCATCGCCTACGCGCCGTTGTTCCTGCTGTGGTTCGGCCTCGGCAACCTGCCGGCGGTTCTGCTCGTTGCCTTCGTGTCGGCGTTTCCGATCATCTTCAACACCTGGACCGGCGTGAAGGCGGTCAAGGAGATCTGGCTGCGCTCGGCGCAGGCGATGGGCGCCAGCGACCGCCGGCTGTTCCGCCACGTCATCCTGCCGGGCGCCCTGCCCTACATCCTCACCGGCCTGCGCCTCGGGCTCGCGCAGGCATGGCGTATCCTGGTCGGCGTCGAGATGCTGGCGGCGGTGCCGTGGGGGCTCGGCTGGCTGATCTTCGGCGCGCGCGAGTTCCTCAATACCGACGTGATGCTGGCCGGGGTGGCGGTGATCGGCGTCATGGGCTTGGCGCTCGAGAAGCTGGTGTTCCAGCGCATCGAGGATTTCACCGTGGTGCGCTGGGGGATGATGAAATGAGCCCCGCACGCCTTCGGTCGATCCGCCGCACCACCGTCACGCTGCTGGTGGCGGCGGCGCTCTACGAGGCGGTCGCGCGCAGCGGCATGTTCCCGGCCGTGCTGCTACCGACGCTGCCGAAGGTCGCGACCGCGCTCGCATCCTCGCTTGCCGACGGCACCATGTTGCATCATGCGGGCGCGACGCTCTACCGGGTGATGCTCGGCTTCACCCTTGCCATCGTCACCGGCATCCCGCTCGGCATCCTGATGGCGCGCTTCCGTCCGATCGAGAACTTCTTCCTGCCGCTCGCCAGCGCGCTGATGCCGATCCCGTCGCTCGCCTGGGTGCCGGTATTCATCCTCTGGTTCGGGCTCGGCAACGCCGTCTCGATCCTGGTCGTGTTCTACGCCGCCACCTTCCCCATCCTCCTCAACACCTGGTCGGGGGTGCGCTCGGTCAATCCGCTATGGCTGCGTGCGGCCGGCGCGATGGGGGCGAACGAGCAGGCGCTGTTCTGGAAGGTGATCATCCCGGGCGCGTCGCCGTTCATCATCACCGGCTTGCGCCAGGGGTTCCTGCGCGCCTGGATCGCGGTCGTCGGCGCCGAGGCCCTGGCGGCTTCCGATTGGGGGCTCGGCTGGGTGATCTTCGACGCCAAGGAGTTCCTCAACGCCGACCTGATGCTGGCCTCGCTGGTGGTGATCGGTGCCATCGGGTTCGTGTTCGAACGGCTGGTGTTCGGCTCGCTCGAGCGCACAACCGTGCTGCGCTGGGGCATGGTGCAGGCGGCGAAGGGTTAGCGCAGCGATATCGGCGATGCCCCAGATCGAAGTCCGCGACGTATCGCTGGTCTATGACACGCCGTCGGGCCGCGTCACCGGGGTCGAACGCGCGAGCTTCAGCCTGGAGGCCTCCGAGTTCCTTTGCCTCGTCGGTCCGAGCGGCTGCGGCAAGTCGACCCTGCTCAACATCATCGCCGGCTTCCTCACCCCGACCGCCGGCGAGATCCTGATCGGCGGCAAGCCGGTGACCGGCCAGGGCATGGACCGTGGTGTGGTGTTCCAGGATTTCGCGCAGCTGTTCCCATGGCGCACTGCGCTCGGGAACGTGGCCTTCGGGCTGGAGATGAAGGGCGTCAGCAGGGCCGAGCGCGAGGCGATCGCGCTCAAGCAGCTCGCGTTGGTGAAGCTGGAAAAATTCGCGCGCTCCTATCCGCACCACCTCTCGGGCGGGATGCAGCAGCGGGTCGCCATCGCCCGCGCGCTCGCGTACAATCCGGCGGTGCTGCTGATGGACGAGCCGTTCGCGGCGCTCGACGCGCTCACCCGCGACGACATGCAGCGGCTGTTGGCGGAGGTATGGCGGGAGACGCGCAAGACCGTGGTCTATGTCACGCACAACGTGGCCGAGGCGGTGTTCCTGGCCGACCGGGTGATCGTGATGACGCCGCACCCGGGAACCGTGAAGACGGAAGTGCCGGTTCGCCTGGCGCGGCCGCGCGACCCGTTGAGCGTCGAGTTTCTCGACTACCAGAAGCGGCTGCTGCGCGAGCTCGGTCAGCACGCCGCGGCAGCCTGACAAGAAGTGATGCACGCTGGAAATCGCAGCGACACCCGTACAGAGGCGTAAGCGCAAAGACGTTCAGGGAGAGACGCAATGAAGATCCGGCACGGCGAAATGACCCGTCGGAGCTACCTCGCGGCGAGCGGAGCCATCCTGGCGGTGGGCTTTGGCCGCAGCGCGCGCGCGCAGGCGATGGCGCTGATCCGGCAGGGCTACCAGACCAACATGTGGGGGATGCCGACTTACTATCTGCTCAAATCGGGCGCGCTTGAAAAACGCGGGATCAAGGTCGAGGAATTCGCCGTGCCGTCCGGCAATCTCACCATGCAGCAGATGGTGGCGCGGCAGGTCGACATGGGCACCTATGCGGGCCCATCGTTCATCCTCGGGCACGACAAGGGCGGTCTCGTTGCCATCGCGCAGATCGAGAACGTCGGCAAGACCGCCAGCATCATGGTGCGCAAGGACCTGAAGCTCACCAAGGTGGGCGAGCTGAAGGGTCTCAAGATCGCCAACCAGACCGGCTCCTCGGTCGGCAACATCTTCGTCGACCAGATCGGCCCGGCCGCCGGATTGAGGAAGGGCGACTACCAAGAAGTGCGGATGAACGTGAACGACATGATCGCCGCCATGGCGGCCAAGACCGTCGACGTGATGGTCAATGTCGAGCCGTACAACGCGATCGCCGAGGCCGACGGGCTCGCCGTCAAGATCATGAACTACTGGGACATCGACAAGATGCCGGTGTTCATGGCCGCGACGCCGGAGTTCGTGATCAAGAACCCCGACACCGTGGTGGCGTACCTGCGGGCCTGGCTCGATGTGGCGCGCGATTTCAAGCAGGATCCCAAGAAGGTCGCCGACGCGATCTACGGGTTCTACACCTCGAAGGGCTATTCGATGTCGCTCGACACCTTCCAGAAGGCACTGGCGACGGTCGACGTCGATCCCGGCTTCCCCACCGACCTTCGGCCCTACATGCAGCAGCAGGCGGAAATCCTGCTCAAGGAAAAGAAGATCGCCGCCATCCCCGACTGGGACAAGGCGTTGCGGCCGGAGTTCATGGAGAAGGCGCGCGCGATGGGGTAAACCAACCGCATGGAAAAAAATGAAATCATCGCCAAGCTGCGGGCACGCGAAGCCGAGTTGAGAGCGGCAGGGATTGCAAGCCTTTCCGTTTTCGGCTCGGTGGCACGTGGCGACGCTCGGGAACAGTCCGATATCGACGTGATTGTGCGGTTGAAGGAGGCGGCGACCGAACGAGGTTTCGCTTACTTCGGGCAGATCGAGGACCTTAGCCACATGCTAGCGGATATCCTGGGGCGCCATGTCGACGTGATTGCGGAGCCAGTCGGAAACGAGCGGTTGCGACAGCGAATAGAGAAAGATCGCACCATTGCCTTCTGACAAGCCGCTCCTTCGCCGCGCGGATATCCTTGAGAATGTCGATCGCATTGGAGGTAACGAGGCATGAGTGTGCGCGCAGGGCATCAATCGGACGCCGTCTGCTGGAACTTCAAGCTGCTCGCCCACCACGAGCTCGCCGGCTTCGGCGGCATGGGCGAGGGCATGGCGGTGCAGATCGCGCCCGACGGCCGGCGCATCCTCTGGCTCGCGCACGAAAGCGCGCCGAAGAGTTTTACCGCGGTCGACGTCTCGGATCCGCGCGATCCCAAGATGGTGGTGCAGACCGACCTGCCGCAGGCGCACATGCGCTCGAACTCGCTCGAGCTCGCCGGCAACGTGATGGCGGTCGCGTACCAGACCCAGAAGCCGGGACAGAAACCCGCCGGATTCGAGCTGTTCGACATCTCCAAGCCGGAGGCGCCGCGCTCGATTTCGTTCTTTGACTGCTCCGGTCCGCATTCGCGCGGCGTGCATCAGCTGTGGTTCTGCGACGGCGAATACGTGCACATGGCTGCGGGCGCGCCCGACTTCACCCCGACCCATCCGCTCGACGACCAGTTCTACCGCATCGTCGACGTACGCAATCCGTCAAAGCCGGCCGAGGTCGGGCGCTGGTGGCTGCCCGGCACCCGCCAAGGCGACAGCGTGGCCGCGCCGGCGCGCCACAGCCCGTTCGACAAGGGCAACCGCGCCCACAACACCAACGTCTATCCGCAGCGTCCCGACCGCTGCTATCTCGGCTACATCGACGCCGGCATGCTGATCCTCGACATTTCCGACAAGTCGCAGCCGAAGCCGCTCTGCCGCTGGGACAACTCGCCGCCCTATACCGGCTTCACCCATACGCTGCTGCCGCTGTTCGAGCGCGGGCTGCTGGTCGTCACCGACGAATCGACCGAGGACGCCGGCGCCGATTGGCCGAAGCTGGTGTGGATCCTCGACGGGCGCGAGGAGCAAAATCCGGTGCCGATCTCAACCTGCCCGATGCCGCCGGTCGATGCCTACCGCAACCGCGGCGGCCGGTTCGGCGCCCACAACCTGTTCGAGAACACGCCGGGGCCGAACTCCTGGTCCTCCGAGGATGTCATCCTCGGCACGTTCTTCAACGGCGGCCTGCGCGCCTACGACCTGTCCAACCCGTACCAGCCGAAGGAGATCGCCGCGTTCGAGCCGCCGGCGCCGCCGCTGTCGCGCGCCGGCTCGATCCAGCTCAACGACGTGTTCGTCGACGAGCGCGCGATCGTGTACACCGTCGACCGTCACGCCGGCGGCCTCTACATCTTGGAGATGGATTTCTAGCGCGGCGCGATGCTCGACCTCTTCCCTTCACGCACCGCAGGACCGTTCGGCCGGCCGCAGAAGCACGCGCGCGCGGGCCGCATCCCGGTGACCGTGGTGACGGGGTTCCTGGGCGCGGGCAAGACCACGCTGGTACGCCGTTTCCTCTCCACGCCCGAGGGCCGGGGCACCGCCGTCATCATCAACGAGTTCGGCGCGGTCGGGATCGACGACGCGCTGGTGCGATCGAGCGCCGACGAGACCGTGTTGCTCGGCAACGGCTGCCTATGTTGCGTGCTGCGCTCCGATCTGCAGCTGGCGTTGCGCCGGCTGGTATCCGAGCGCGAGCGCGGCACGGTCCCGCATTTCCGGCGGGTCATGATCGAGACCTCCGGCCTCGCCGACCCCGGACCGATCCTGCAGACGTTTGCAACCGACCGCGCGCTTGGGGGCGAGTTCCATGTGGAGCTGACACTGGCGGTTGCCGATGCCGCAACCGGCGAGGCAACGCTTCGGTGGTCGGCCGAGGCGCGCAAGCAGATCGTCCTCGCCGACCGCGTGATCGTCGCCAAGACCGACCTGGTTGAGCCATCCGCGACCGCATTGCTGACCGAGCGCCTGCGCGCGCTCAATCCGCATGCCGATCTCGCCGCCGCGAGCAACGGCGCGATCGAGCCGTCGCGCCTTACCGAGGCGCCGGCGCTGCAGCCGCCCGCGCGCGGAGCTGCCGGCTTCTTCGCCGAGGCCGAGCACAGCGACGGCATCGCAAGCTTCGTGGTGGCCGAGGACCGGCCCGTCGCGTGGGACGCGTTCGCGCGCACGATGGAGACGCTCACTGCCTTGCGGGGTCCGGACCTGCTGCGGGTCAAAGGCTTCCTGAACGTCGCCGGCTGCCGCGGTCCGGTGCTGGTGGAATTCGTGCAGCACCTGGCGCACCCGCCGGTGGAGCTGCAGCAATGGCCGGACAGCGGTCACGCTACTCGTCTGGTGTTCATCACCCGCAACATCCGCGAGCAGGCGGTGCGCGATCTGTTCGCTGCGACGCGCGCACTGATGCCGTCATTGCGAGCCGAAGGCGGAACAGTCCATAAATCGGATGCGATGCGGTAGCTGGATTGCCTCGTCGCTTTCGCTCCTCGCAATGACGGCAGGAAAACCGAACACATGGGTACGAACCAATGAAGATTCTCGGATTTGAAGCGGACGGCTCCTTACGGCTTGGTGTCGTCGACGGCGAGAAAGTGATCGACCTGCAGGCCGTCGACCCGCGCCTGCCCGCCGACCTCGGCCAGGTGCTGGCGCAGACCGGCGGCGATCTCGCGTCGATTGCGGCTCTCGCCAAACGCGCGCCGGCCTCGGCCTACCGGCTGCTCGAAGGCATCAAGTACGCGCTGCCGCTGGCGCGCCCGGGAAAGATCGTCTGCCTCGGCCTCAACTACCTCGATCACGTCAAGGAAGGTCCGCAGCGCGACAATATCCCGAAATTCCCCTCGATCTTCCTGCGCTGCCAGACCTCGCTGACCCCGCACGAAAGCGCGATCGTAAGGCCGCGTGCCTCAGAGCAGCTCGATTTCGAGGCCGAGCTGGTCGCCGTCGTCGGCCGCCGCGTCAGGCGCCTGACGGCCGAGAACGCGATTGCGTGCATCGCCGGCTACTCCTGTTTCAATGAAGGCTCGGTGCGTGAATTCCAGCGCCACACCACGCAATGGGGCATGGGCAAGAACTTCGACCGCACCGGTGGGTTCGGCCCCTGGTTGGTGAGCGCCGACGAGCTCCCGCCCGGCGGCATCGGGCTCAACATCCAGAGCCGCCTCAACGGCCAGGTCATGCAGTCCGACAATACCGCCAACATGATGTTCCCCCTCAAGGAGACCTTGGTCTACCTGACGCAAGGCATGACGCTCGAGCCCGGCGACATCATCGTCACCGGCACGCCCTCGGGTGTCGGCCATGCGCGCAAGCCGCCGGTGTGGATGAAGGCCGGCGATGTGGTCGAGGTCGACATCCAGAATGTCGGCGTGCTGATCAACCGGATCGCGGACGAAGCGTAGCGCATTCCGTCATTGTGGGCCGAAGGCGAGGCAATCCAGAACTGCAGCGCCGATCCGGATCGCTTCGTCGCTGACGCTGCTCGCGAGGACGAACAGCGCCGCAGCCTCCAAGGCTGAGCGCTGAATGCTCGCCTCTGCTATGATCCAGTTCGAGGCTCAGACGAGAAGACGGAGGGTTCGCCATGGACCAGATCACCAGCCCGCGCGAGATTCGCGCCGACGACATCGCGCCACGCTACAACTGGAACCGTGCGCTGCCCGCGCTCGGCACCATGGGGGTCGATTTCGAGGAGCGCGTCGATTTCCGCCGCATGCACCGCTATCGGCTCGGACGCATCCGGCAGGCGCTGGAGGGTTCCGAGCTCGGCGCGATCCTCGCCTTCGACGTCAACAACATCCGCTACATCACCTCGACCAAGATCGGCGAGTGGGAGCGCGACAAGCTGTGCCGCTTCGCGCTCTTGCCGCGCGACGGCGAGCCGATCCTGTGGGATTTCGGCTCCGCCGCCGTCCACCACCGGCTGTACGTGCCGTGGCTCAAGCCGGAGAACTGCAAGGCCGGACTCGTCGGCATGCGCGGCACCATCCCGCCTTCGTTCGGCCTGATGAAGCATCATGCCGAGGAGATCGCCTCGCTGTTGCGCGAGGCCGGCGTCGCCGACCTGCCGCTCGGCGTCGATATCGTCGAGCCGCCGATGCTGCACGAACTGGAGAAAGCCGGGCTCAAGGTCGTCGACGGCCAGCAGACCATGCTGGAGGCGCGCGAGATCAAGAACATCGACGAGATCGCGCTCTTGAACCGCGCCGCCGCCATGGTCGACGGCGCCTACCAGCTGATCAGCGAGGAGCTCAAGCCGGGCGTGCGCGAGAACGACATCGTCGCCAAGGCGACCGAGTTCCTCTACCGGCACGGCTCCGACGACGTCGAAGCGATCAACGCCATCTCGGGCGAGCGCTGCAACCCGCACCCGCACAACTTCACCGACCGCATGATCCGCCCGGGCGACCAGGCGTTCTTCGACGTCCTGCAGTCGTTCATGGGCTACCGCACCTGCTACTACCGCACATTCAACGTCGGGCGCGCGACGCCGGCGCAGCACGACGCCTACAAGCAGTGCCGCGAGTGGCTCGACAACGCGATCGCGCTGATCCGGCCCGGCGTCTCGACCGACAAGGTCGCGGGCGTATGGCCGAAGGCGCAGGACTTCGGATTTCCGGACGAGCTTTCCGCCTTCGGGCTGCAGTTCGGGCACGGGCTCGGGCTTGCGCTGCACGAGCGGCCGATCATCTCGCGCGTGATCTCGCTCACCCACCCGATGGAGATCAAGGAGGGCATGGTGTTCGCGCTCGAGACCTACTGCCCGGCGCGCGACGGCTATTCGGCCGCCCGCATCGAGGAGGAGGTCGTGGTCACCGACACCGGCTGCCGGGTGATCTCGCTGTTCCCGGCCGAGGAGCTGCCGATCGCGAACAAGTATTGAGCGTTACCTCTCCCCGCGTGCAGGGAGAGGTCGGATCTCGCACGCGAGTGCGAAATCCGGGTGAGGGGGACTTCTCGCATGCGCGGGCCCAACCAGTTCAAGACTGTGCGAGCGCGCCAGCTTCGCCAGTCCTAGACCGATGCAGAACTCAAGCTTTGGTACCGTCTGCGCGCGCGTTCTCTCGACGGCCACAAATTCGTTCGTCAAGAGCCGATCGGTCCTTACATCGTTGACTTCGCCTGCCGTGCCAAGCGGCTGGTGATCGAGGTTGATGGCGGGCAGCACGCAACTGACGAGCGCGATGCTGTTCGAGATCAATGGCTCGCCAACCATCGGTATCGCGTACTCCGTTTCTGGAACACTGATGTGTTGGGCAACATCGATGGCGTGCTTGAGATGATCGCAACAGCTCTGCAGGCGGAGACGCCCCCTCACCCGGATTGTCGAAGCTGAAGCTTCGACAATCCGACCTCTCCCCGCAAGCGGGGAGAGGTAAGGACGCGATCGGCAACGCCGGCCTAACTCTCCAAGCCGGTCGGCACGTTCTGGTTCTCGCTCTCAAGCGTCATGCCGGCCGCGAGCGCCATGGTTTCGGCCAACGCGGCGAAATCGCCGGCGAGGTATCTGTCCGGATCGGGCTTGAGCAGCGCGGCGCCGAAATGCGTCTGCAAGACCTCGCGCGCCGCAGCCGCGACCGGCATCGGCACGTCCATCTCGCGCCCGAGGGCGAGCCCCAAGTCGAGGTCCTTGCGCAGCAGCGCGGGGGTGAAGGTCGTCGCCCAGTCGAGGTTGACCAGCGCCGGCGACTTGTAGCGCGTGAACGCCGAGCCCATCACGCTCGCATTGATGAATTTCAGGAAGGCGTGGCGCGGCACTCCCATCTTGTTGGCGAGCAGCATGATCTCGATCAGGTTCTCGATCACCACGCCAAGCATGACGTTGTGGGCGATCTTGCACACGCGCGCGAGCTCACCCTCTCCCACGTAGGAGACGCCCGCCGGCGCGAATACCTCGATCAACGGTGCTACCTTGCGGAATGCCGCCTCCGGACCCGACGCCACCGCCGATAATTTTCCCGCCTTGATCACCTTGGCGTTGCCGCTCACCGGCGCGGCGATGAAATCGCTGCCGCGCTCTTTCAGGCGCGCCCGGATGGCAGCCGATTCCTCGACCGCGATGCTCGAGCAGTCGACCACGATCGCCGGCGCCTTGCCGCCGGCCGCCGCGCCGCCGTCGCCGAAATAGACCTGCTCGAGATCCTTTCCGGTCGACACGATCGAGAACAAGACGTCGACGCCGCGCAGGTCGGAAGGGGCCTCGACGATCCTGCCGCCGACCTTCGCCAACGGCTCCGCCTTGGCCCTGGTGCGGTTCCAGACCGCGACGTCGTGCCCGGCCTTGAGCAGCCGCTCGGCCATGGGAAAGCCCATACGCCCCATGCCGATCCAGCCGATTTTCTGCGTGTTGTCGGGCATGCGTGCTCCCGTTCCGTCGCGCCGATTTGCCTCGCGCGGCGACCGGCCACTACCACGGCGCCGGACGCCGAGGCAACGCGCGGCATCGTGTGTTGAACGCCGCGCAGGAACCATTAGTGTCACCGCAACAACACCGTGGCCGCCCAGGGAGGACGCCGATGACATCCATTTCCGTCTCAGCGCTGCGCAGGACCGGCCTTGCCCTGGTCTGCGCCGCGGTCGCCACGCCCGCGCTCGCCCAGCAGGAGGTCAAGATCGGGATCGGGTTCGGGGTCGCGTTCCTGCCAACCTACCTGATGGACGAGATGAAGCTGATCGAAAAGCACGCCAAGGCCGCCGGCCTCGACGTCAAGACCACATACCATCGCTTCTCCGGCTCCGGGCCGATGCAGGACGCGATCCTTTCGGGTGCGGTCGACATGGGTCCCTACGGCACTGCGGCGCTGCTGATCGCCTGGGAAAAGGCGCGCGGCACGCCGCAGCAGACCTTCGCGATCTCCGGCGTCACCACGGTGCCGATGGTGCTGCTGACCAACAAGCCGAACGTCAGGAAGCTCGCCGACTTCACGGCCAGCGACCGCATCTCGATGCCCTCGCTGGTGTCGCCGCAGATGTTCCTGCTGCAGATGCAGTCGGAAAAGGAATTCGGCGCCGGCCAGCACGACAGGCTCAAACAGCAGATCGTCTCGCTGCCGCATCCGGATTCGGTCAACCAGCTGATCTCCGGCTCGACCGAGGTCACCGGCTATTTCGCGCCGCCGCCGTTCATCCAGGTAGCGCTGAAGAACCAGAAGGTCTCGAAGGTGATGTCGTCGGCCGACATCCTCGGCGGCAAGGCCTCGTTCCTGATCATGGGGGCGACCAAGCGCTGGATCGACGGCAATCCGAAGATGCCGGACGTGGTCGTCAAGGCGGTCGACGAGGCGGCGGCCTTCATCAAGAACGAGCCGCGCAAGGCGGCCGAACTCTATCTCGCGCGCGAGCCCTCGCGCTTCGTCGACGTCGACGCGGTCGAGGCGATCCTCAAGGAATACCGTGACGAGTTCGGCTCCGCGGTACACGGCGTGCAGGTCAACGCCGACTTCATGGCCAAGCTCGGCCAGCTCAAGAACCCGCCCAAGACCTGGAAGGAGATCGTCACGCCGTCGATCGCCAACACCCCCTCGAGCTGAGCCTGTCATCCCGGGCGGGGAGTGTGGCGAGCCGATCCGGGATCCATGGTTCTCTTAAGCTCTACTGCATTCCGTTCGGATCCCGGCTCTCCCCCGGCTCAAGGCCGGCCGGGACGACAGCAAGCGAGCGGCGAGCACCAATGATAGGATACCCATGCTGTTCAGCCGCGACCGCATCCTGACGACCCATGTCGGCAGTCTGCCGCGTAACGCCGCCCTCACCGAGCTGTTGATCCGGCAGGAGGCGGGTGAGGCGATCGAGCTCGCCGAGCTCGCCGAAGAGATGGACCGCTCGGTCGGCGACAGCATCGCGCGCCAGATCGCGGCCGGTATCGATATCGGCAACGACGGCGAGCAGCAGCGCGTCGGCTTCCAGACCTACATCCCGCAGCGCATGGCCGGCTTCGGCGGCGCATCCAAGCGCAAGGTCGGCAAGGATTTCCAGGAAGTGCCGGAGCTGATCGAGATGTTCAAGCGGCGCTTCCCGCGCCCGAGCAAGATCTCCAACGCCCCGCAGGCGATCGGCGACGTGCGTTACCTCGACACTGGCGCGATCAAGCGTGAGATCGCGCGCTTCAAGCACAGCCTGGCGCAAGCCGGCCCGGCTTTCGCCGAATGCTTTGCGACTGCGCCGTCGCCCGGCATCGTCGCGACCACGATGATGAATGCCCACTACGACTCGCACGAGGCCTATCTGACGGCGCTCGCGCGCGAGCTGCGGCACGAATACCGGGCGATCCACGAGGCCGGCCTGATCCTGCAGGTCGACGCGCCCGATCTGGCGATGGAACGCACCATGACGTTCCAGGACAAGAACGACGACGAGTTCGTCAAGATGTGCGAGCTGCACATGGCGGCGATCAACAGCGCGATCGAGGGCATTCCGCGCGAGCGCGTGCGCCTGCATTGCTGCTGGGGCAACTGGGAAGGCCCGCACGTCCACGACATTGCGCTCGAGCGCATTCTGCCGGTGCTCTACCAGGCGCGCGCGGGCGCGCTCTCGATCGAATTCGCCAACCCGCGCCATCAGCACGAATACGACGCCCTGCGCCGCAACCCTTTCCCCTCGGACATGATCCTCATTCCCGGCGCCATCGACACCACTACCAATTTCGTCGAGCATCCCGAAGTGGTGGCGCGGCGGCTGACCGAAGCGGTGACGGTCGCAGGAGACCGCGAGCGGGTCATCGCCTCGACCGACTGCGGTTTCGGCACCTTCTCGGGCCGCGAATGGGTGGCGCCCGGTGTGGTGTGGAAGAAGCTCGAAGCGCTGCGCGAGGGTGCCGACATCGCCTCGGCGCGGCTGTGGGGCCGCAACCGATTGTGATCGAACCGAACCGGGAGTTTGATCCGTGAGGAAACTGCCGAATGCCGTGGTCGCCGCCACCGCAGCCATTGTCGTTGCGATCGCGCTGTCGTTGCCCGCCATGGCGCAGGAGTGGCCGCAGCGGACCATCCGCATCATCGTCGGCTTCGGGCCGGGCGGCGGAACCGACATCGTCGGCCGCATTTTGGCGCAGGCGATGCAGGAGCGGCTCGGCCAGCCGGTGGTGGTCGAGAACCGGCCCGGCGCCGGCGGCACCGTCGGCGCCGAGGCGGTGGCGCGCGCCGACAAGGACGGCTACACGCTCGGCATCCTCACCAACGGCCACATCATCGCGGGCGTGCTCAACCGGAGCCTGCGCTACGACACGCTCACTGCATTCGATCCGATCGGGCAGATCGCGTCGGCGAGCCTGATCCTGGTGACGCGGCGGGATTTCCCGGCGAGCAGCGTGAAGGAGCTGGTCGAGGCCGCCAAGGCCAATCCCGGAAAGATCACGTTCGCGAGCGTTGGCTTCGGCGGCACGCAGCATTTCGTCGGCGAGCTGTTCAAGCAGATCTCGGGCGCCGACATCCTGCACGTGCCGTACCGCACGTCGCCGGAGGCGATCTCGGCGGTTCTGGGCCGGCAGGTCGATCTCTTGTTCGATACCGTCTCGGCGGTGTTGGGACAGGTGCAGTCGGGCGATCTCAAGGCGCTCGCCGTCACCGGCAAGGACCGCTTTCCCGCCGTGCCGGAGGTACCGCCGGCGATCGAGTCCGGCGTGCTTCCCGGTTACGATGTGCACACCTGGTACGGGATGATCGCGCCGGCCGGCATGCCACCCGCGATCGTGACCAAGCTCAACGAGACGCTCAATGCGATCCTCAAGGACGACGCGGTGCGCGAGCGACTGACCAAGGCGGGCGTGGTGCCGCGCGGCAGTTCGCCTGCCGAGTTCGGCCGCCACATGGCGGACGAGTTCGCGCGCTGGAACAAGGTCCGCGAGGCGGCCGGCATCCCGCAGCAGTAACCATACCGTCGATCGAGCTCCCAAACCGGCAACCAGCAGGATCTCGCAATGACCAACGGAAAGACGCTCAGCGTGCTGTCGATCTGCGGCAGCCTGCGCAAGGGTTCGTACAACGCCATGCTTCAGCGTTCGCTGCCGGCGCTCGCCCCGGACGGAATGACCATCATTGCCTCGCCGCCGATCGGCACCATGCCGCTCTACAATGCCGACGTGCAGGCCGAGGGCTTTCCGGCGCCGGTCAATACGCTTGCCGACGCGATCCGCACGGCCGACGGCGTGATCTTCGTCACCCCCGAGTACAATTACTCGGTGCCGGGCGTGCTCAAGAACGCCATCGACTGGGTGTCGCGGCTGCCGAACCAGCCGTTCGCCGGCAAGCCGGTGGCGATCCAGTCGGCGTCGCAAGGGCCGCTCGGCGGACCGCGCGCGCAATACCACCTGCGCCAGATGCTGGTGTTCCTGGAAGCGTTCGCGTTCAACCGGCCGGAGATTTTTGTCGGCTCGGTGAAATCGAAGGTCGACGAAGCCAAGGGCGAGCTGACCGATCAGCCGACCAAGGACATCATCAAGCAGCAGCTCGCCGGCTTCGCCAAGTTCATCGCGCGCGTCGGCGGCAAGGGCTAGCCCGATCCCATCGCTGGCTGTGGCATGCAAGGCGCAAGGGTCTGCCCCTGCTGACCCGTCGCCGGTATTGCCCTGGCGGGCAGGCTTCCCATTTGCTGCAAGGAGCCAAACCGGCCACGGAAAAGCAATGTTGCCGCGCGTGGATCTCACCAGCCAGGAGTTCTTTCGCAATCCGGCCGCGGGCGTTGCGAGGCTGCGAACCCTCGGCCCTGTCGTCAAGGCCAAATTCCCGATCATCGGCCCCGTTTGGATCACCACGACATACGAGCTCGCTGTCCGCGTGTTGAAGGACAGCGAGACATTCACGCTGCGCAAGGAGGGGGGCGCTCCAGCCGGGCTTCGGTGGTGGATGCCGCGGTTCCTGACCACACTCGCCAACAACATGTTGACGATGGATGAGCCCGACCATACTCGGTTACGCGAGATCGTCGACGAGGCTTTCCGGCGCCGCGCGGTCCTCGACATGGAGCCGCACATCCGCGCGATCGCCGATGGTCTGGCCGGCGAGCTGTTCGCCGACGGCACCCCGGCCGACCTTGTCGCACGCTACGCGCGGGCCTTGCCGCTTTCGGTCATCTGCGAGCTGCTCGGCCTGCCACTCGCCGATCGGCCGAAATTCATCGCCTGGGCGAATACGATCGCACGGCTCGGCAATGTCTTCGACCTGCTGCGGATGATGGGCGGTCTCCTGCGTATGCGGCGCTACCTGGAAGAACGATTGCGAATCGCACGCCAGCATGGCGGCGAAGGGTTGATTGCCGAGCTGGTGCGTGTCGAGAAGGAGGGCGGACGCATCTCCGGCAACGAAATGGTGTCGATGGTGTTTCTGCTGCTGGGCGCCGGCTCGGAGACGACCACCCATCTGATCAGCGGATCGGTTCTGGAGCTCTTGAAAAATCCAGCCCTTCGCGACTGGCTTGTGCAGGACTGGACGCGAGCCGGGCTCGCGGTCGAGGAGTTTCTGCGGTTCGTATCGCCGGTGCAGCTCACGAAGCCGCGCTACGTGAGAAAGGACGTCGAGCTGGATGGGGTTCGGGTACCGAGGGGCGACCGGATCATGGCCATGCTGGCGGCGGCCAACATGGACCCGCAGGCGCACGAGCATCCCGAAAATCTCGAGCTACAGCGCCGGCCGAATCGGCATATTTCCTTCGGCACCGGCATTCACTTCTGTCTCGGACATCAGCTCGCGCGCATCGAGGCCATGTGCGCCCTGCAAGCGCTGTTTACGCGCTGGCCAACGCTTCGGCTCGCCGTCGAGCCCTCCCAGATCCGCTGGCGCAAGCGGCCGGGCCTGCGGGCGCTCGCACGTCTGCCGGTTGACGCCGGTCCGTGACGACCAGGTGGCGCAGTGGTCGTCGCAACGGCCGCTCGGCCAGGTTCCGCGGTCGGCGTCTACCTGCCGTTGCCGTATTACACCGTCACTTGTGTGCCGACCTCGACCACCCTTGCGGTCGGAATGCGAAAGTAGTCCGTGGCGTCGTTCGCGGTTCGGGCAAGCGCAATGAACAGCCGGTCCTGCCAGCGCGGCATTCCGGAATGGCGGCCGATCTTCAGCGCGCGTCGCGACAGGAAGAACGAGGTCGACATGATGTCGAAGGTCCAGCCGAGCCGGCGGGCGATCACGAGCGCATCGGGCACATTCGGAATGTCCATGAAGCCGTAGCGGATGACCACGCGGGAAAAGGTGGCGCTGAGCGGCTCGATGCGCACCCTTTCATCTTCCGCAACCCGCGGCGCGTCCGCGGTCTCGACCGTCAGGATCGCGTTTTTCTCGTGAAGCACCTTGTAATGCTTGAGACTGTGCAAGAGCGCGGTCGGGGCGCTGCCGGGGTCGCTGGTGAGGAACACTGCGGTCCCCGGAACCCGCAACGGCGGCTTGCGCTCCAACATCGCCACCAGGTCCTCAAGCCGGATCTCCAGTCGCCGCGTCTTGTGGAACAGCACCTGGGTCCCGCGACGCCAGGTGATCATCACCACGACGACAATCGCGCCAAGGGCGAGCGGCACCCAGCCCCCCTCGACGACCTTGAGCAGGTTGGCGCTCAGAAAGGTAAGGTCGATCAGCAAGAACGGAGCGATCAGCGCGGCCGCGGCCCAGGCGCGCCATTGCCACACTTTCCGGATCACGACGAATGCAAGCATCGCGGTCACCACCATGGTGCCGGTGACCGCGATGCCGTAGGCCGATGCCAAGGCGCTCGACGATTGGAATAGCACGACCAGCAACAGGACTCCCAGCAGCAGCAGGGCATTGACCCGCGGCATGTAGATTTGTCCCGCCATCGTTTCCGAGGTGTGCCGTATCTCGAAACGCGGCAGCAATCCCAGCTGGATCGCTTGGCGCGTGAGCGAATAGGCCCCGGTAATGACCGCCTGGCTGGCGATCACCGTCGCGGCGGTCGCGAGCGCGACCATCGGCAGCAGCGCCCAATCCGGATAGAGCAGGAAGAACGGGTTTTCGATCGTCTTGGGATTGCCGAGGACGAGCGCGCCCTGCCCGAGGTAGTTCAGCGTCAGCGCGGGCAGCACAATCACAAGCCATGCGGTCTGGATCGGCTTGCGGCCGAAATGGCCAAGATCGGCGTACAAGGCTTCGGCGCCCGTGACGGTGAGAAACACCGCGCCAAGCGCGACCAGTCCGATCAGCTTGTGGTCGACGAGAAACTCGATCCCGTAGAGCGGATTGAAGGCCAGCAGCACGGTGGGATCGGCGACGACGTGCCAAGCCCCGGCAACCGCGATGGCCACGAACCAGGCGAGGGTAATCGGCCCAAAGCAGGCAGCCACGCGCCCCGTGCCGCGCGACTGCACGGCGAACAGCCCGAACAGAATGGCGACGGTCAGAGGCACCACGTAGGTCTCGAACGCTGGCGTGGCGATCTTCAGCCCCTCGATCGCCGAAAGCACCGACAGCGCCGGGGTGATGACCGCATCGCCGTAGAACAGGGCTGCGCCGACACTACCAAGCACCACGATGACCAGGAGGTTCTTGCCCGTTGCCTGCTGAGCAAGCGCCATCAACGCCAAGATGCCGCCTTCGCCTTTGTTATCGGCGTGCAGCAGAATGATCACGTATTTGAGCGTCACGACGATCAGCAGCGACCACAGCATGAGCGAGAGGATGCCGAGCACGACTGCTTCGGTGATCGCGCCATCCTTGCCTACAGCGGCAACGACCGATTCGCGCAACGCATAGAGCGGGCTGGTGCCGATATCGCCATAGACTACGCCGATGCTGCCAAGGGTCAGCACCCAGAACTTGCGAGCCGCTTCGCCGTCGACGCTTTTGCCGACGGGCGGGGAACTCACGGGGATGGCTGTACCAGCGGACATCTTGCTACCTCGGAATGGAACCGCGGTCATCAATGCGGCAGGCCTTGCGCGGGGTGAACTCGAAGCGGAATGTTGGCACCCTTTGCGGGATGTGGCGGGGCGGCGGTGTGGTCTTGAAAGGGCGGCGGCGCAGCACTTTCCGGCATGCACTGTTGCACGCGTTCATCGATGATTGGGGCGCTCGCACCATCTCCCGCCCATACGGCCAAGATCGCACCCAACAGCGCGCCGGCGACAGGCAGCGCCACATAGCCGAAGGCTCGCCACCATCGCGGCTTGGTCCTAGGCGGTCGGCTCGTTTCGCCATAGCTGATCATCGACAAACCGCGGCCAGGGTCGTGCAACGAGGCCTGCAGGACATGGCGGGGCGCGCGTAAAATCTCGATGTGAAAAAGGGCGCGGCGGCATAAAAAGTTCGCAAAAAACGCCATCCTGATCGGCAAACTCCATCGGCTCAGCCTGAGGCGCGAGGCCGCCCAACCGGGCCGCCCCACACAAAGGAAGCTCGAGGCTCGGACGCTTTCCGCGTCCCTCCCGTCAGGATGATGGCTCGGGCTCGGCGATCCGATAACCAACGCCTGGTTCAGTCAGGATGATTCGCGGCACGTCGGGGTCGTTCTCGATCTTGTGGCGAAGGTGGCCAACATAGACGCGCAGGTATTGCGTGTCCTCGACGTGGGCCGGTCCCCACACCGCCGCGAGGATCTGCCGGTGGGTGACGACTTTGCCGGCATGGCGCGCAAGGAGCGACAAGAGCTCGAACTCCTTCGGGGTGAGCTTGATCTCTTCGCCGGCGCGCGTCACGCGGCGACGCGGCGTGTCGATCTCGAGTTCGGCGACACGCAGAACCGGAGTCTCGCTGTGGCGCTGCATGCGATGACGCAGCGCGGCTCGCAAGCGCGCCATCAGCTCTCCGACCCCGAACGGCTTGTTGACGAAGTCGTCGGCGCCGAGGTCCAGCGCCTCGATCTTCTCGACTTCGCGGTCGCGGGCCGACAGCACGATAATCGGCAGGTCCGAGCCCTGGCGCACCCAGCGGATGACATCTTTGCCGTCGCCGTCGGGCAGCCCGAGATCGAGCACGACGATATCGGGGGCATCCGCCGCTATGCGTCTGATCGCCTCGGCGACGGTTGCGGCGCTCGCCACCGTATAGCCGCTGGCTTCGAGTGCCGGGCCGAGGAACCGCAGGATGGCGGCTTCGTCATCGACCACGAGAACGCGCGTCCTGCCGGTCACGAGCGCTCTTCCTCATGCGGGAATGTCAGGATGACGCGCGTGCCCCGTCCCGCGCCGACCGGGCTTTCGGCGGCGACCGTGCCTCGGTGGGCCTCGACGATGCCTTTCGCGATCGCAAGGCCAAGACCGCTGCCCTCACCGCCGTCGGCCCTGGCGGGCTTGCTGCCGAACGGCCGTGCGAATCTGTCGAACACTCGCGGAAGAAACTCCGCGGGGATACCAGGGCCGTCATCGGTGACGCGGAGCGAAACTGTCGCGGCGGCGACCACGGCATCGATCGCAACCCGAGTCTCGGCAGGCGTATGCAGAATGGCATTGTTCACGACGTTGTTCAGCGCTTGCTCGACCAGCGTGGCATCGGCACGGATCATTGGCTGGGCGGCCGGCATCATGACCTCCACGCGTTGTGCCGCCCCGCGTCTGCGTGCGGCGCTCGCCACCCGCTCGACCACGTCACGCAGATCGACCCAGTCGTAGCGCAATTCAAGCGCTCCGGCATCGATGCGCGCAATGGCCAACAAGTTACGCACCATTTCGTCGAGGCCTTCAGCCTCGTGCTTGATCTGGCCGAGAAGGTCGCGTTGCGTGGGCGCCTGGAGCCTGTCGCCATACTCGATGAGGCTCGTCGCCGACCCGAGGATCGATGCCAGCGGCGTTCGGAAGTCATGCGAAATCGACGCCAGCAACGTGTTTCTCACACGTTCGGTCTCTGCCGCGGCTCGGGCGCTGACCATCTCGCGTCCGAGCGACGCCCGTTCCAAGGCCGCCGCCACTTGTTCGGCCATCGTGTCGAGCAGCACACGGGCTTCCGAATCGAGCGGCGCGCGGTCGCGGTTGTGCGCCACGCCAACAACGCCAAGCGACTCGCGTCGCGTGCGAAGCGGGACAAAAAGCCAAGGCGCGTTCCCGAGCACGGAGGTACCTGCACCGGCGGGCTCGTTACAAGCGAACGCCCATTCCGCCGCACTCGTCGAGGATGCATCAAGCTCGTCGTCCGGTGGCCACGCCCCCGCCAAAGCGAGCTTGCCGCCCTGGTTGAGGAGCACAACCGTCGGCCGCGCCAGGCTTGTATGGATCTCGCCGGCAGCCCCGTCGGCGATCGCATCCGCGTCGGCCAATCCCGACAGCTTCCGTGTGAACTCGTAGAGGCGCCGGGTTGAGCGCATGCGCTCGGCTGCGACGCGCACCTGGTCGCGGATGCGGCCGGCCAGGGCCGAAGTCGTGACCGCCACGACGAGAAAGATCAACAGCGCGAGCAGCTCATGCGGCTCGGTCACGCCGAAGGTGTAGCGAGGCTCGATGAAAAGAAAGTTGTAGACGAGGAACGAGAGCACGGACGCATAGACCGCCGGCCACATCCCAAAGCGGACCGCCGCAAGCAGCACCGCCATCAGAAAGACCATTGAAAGGTTCGGGAGCGGCGTCAGTCTCGACAGCAATTGGCCTGCCAGCACCGCGGCAGCAACCGCAACCGTTGACCAGAAATAGCGCATGATCGGCGGCGGGAATAAGGATCGGAGAGCGGATTCCTCTCAGCCTAGATCAATATCGGTTCGGTGAGCTTGGCTTTCACCTTGCAGCGGCTGAAGGTGAACAGGCAGCCGGAACGGCGTCAACCGGAACAGGGCCCCGCCCTAATCGTCGAGCCACGCCACCGCTCGGATCGGGCTGCCGGTTCCGCCTCGGATCTTGAGCGGAAAGCCGATGAAGCGGAAGCGGCCCTTGCCGACGAGCTTGTCGAGGTTGACGAGGCCCTCCATGTGCGTGAAGCCGAGGTCGCGGCAGACGTGATGGACCTCGAAATTGCTGCGTCCGGGCCGGCCTGGGCTCACCGCCTCGACCCCGAACATGCCGATGCCCTGCTTGCCGAGCCAGGTCGCCGACTCTTTCGTCAGGCCGGGAAAGTCGGTCAGGTACCCATCCTTGCCGTAACAGCGGCGGTAGAAGTCCATATGCAGCAGCACGGTGTCCTTCGGTTTTATGGATACCTTCGCGGCCGCGATCGCCGCCTCCAGGTCGGCGATCGAGATATCGGACTTCAGCGGCTTGGCGGAGAGATCGAGACAGACCGCCTCGGTGAAGAAGGTCTCGAGCGGCATCTCGTCGATCGAGCGCGCCCCCGGCCGCGCATCGAAATGGCAAGGGGCATCGACGTGGGTCCCGGCATGATCGCCGAGCGCCAACGCCATGGTGGCGGATGAGAACTCATAGCCGTCGGCCACGCGCAATTCATCGTGGGTCGAGTACGGCGCAATGACGATCGAGGGATGGTTCAGGAGCCGCGGCATCTTGTGATAGATGTCGCGGCTGAGATCGATCAACGTCATGGCGTGTCACTCCAGAGCAGGTGGGTCCGTATTGAGCGTATCGAAATCGGCGCGATAGCGGGCTCGCGGGCTCCCGGATCTGGCTGACGCTTGATCCGGGCTACGCGCTACGCCCTGCTCGCCGGCGCCGGCTCGATCGGCGGCTTGACGTCGGGCGGCAGCGGGCAGCGATACGGCACCGCCTCGGTGCGCGCCGCAAGGTCGGCCTTGGCGCGATCGATCAGCGCCGGCTCGCCAAGCGCTTCGACCGCGACCGCCGCCATCACCTTGGCGGCGTGCACCATGCCCTTCTTGGCCTGCCCGGACTTGCCCTGCGCGGTGATCTGCCACGAATGCCCGGGCGTGCCGATGGCGTGGGTCGCGATCCGCGCCTGCACGGTCGGCACGACCCAGCTCACGTCGCCGACGTCGGTCGAGCCCATCATCGGCGCGCCGCGGGTGCCGTAGGGCACCACAAAGTCGCACAGCGGCGTGTCTTTCCTGAACGGAACGCCGGCGCGCGCATAGGCCGAGGCGATATCCTCCGCGCTCAGCGTTGCCTGAATCTCGGCGGCGTATTTGCGATCGACGGCGTCGAACGGCGGCGGCCCGAGCCGGTCGAGCTGACGCTGCATCGCCTGCTCGAGCGGCGTGTTGCCGAGCAGGTTCGAGACCGCGCTCGCGACCTTCGCCTCAACCTTGGTCTCGGTCATCAGCGCCGCCCCGTCGGCGACCTTGTGGACCCGCTCGATCAGCGCGCTCATGCCGCCAAGGTCGCGGGCACGGATCGAGTAGCGCACCTTGGCGAAGGCCTGCACCACGTTCGGCGCAACGCCGCCCGGATCGAGCAGCGCATAATGGATGCGGGCATCCGACGGCATGTGCTCGCGCATGTAGTTGACGCCGACGTTCATCAGCTCGACGGCGTCGAGCGCGCTGCGCCCGAGATGCGGAGCGGCGGCCGCATGCGCGGCGCGGCCGCGGAACATGTAGTCGATGCGGGCGCCCGCGAGGCTCATGGCGTCGTCGACGCGGTTGATCGCCGAGGGGTGCCAGGTGATGGCGATATCGACGTCGTCGAAGCAGCCGGCCCGCACCATGAAGGTCTTGGCGGCGCCGCCTTCCTCCGCCGGACAGCCGTAGTAGCGTACGCGGCCCTTGACGCCAGCGGAGCCGAGATAGTCCTTCACCGCGCTGGCGGCGAGCAGCGCGGCCGACCCAAGCATGTTGTGGCCGCAGCCATGGCCGTGGCCGCCCGGCTCGAGCTCGCGCGGCTCGGCAATGCCGGCGACCTGCGAGAGGCCCGGCAGCGCGTCATACTCTCCGAGAATCGCGATCACCGGCCCGTCCTCGCCGGCCTCGCCCATCACCGCGGTCGGGATGCCGGCGACGTTCTCGGTGATGCGGAACCCCTCGCGCTCCAGCGCGGCGCGATGCTCGGCCGTCGAACGGTACTCCGTGTAGGCAATCTCCGGCATTCCCCACACGCGATCGGACAGCGCCTCGTAGACGTCCTTGCGGGCGTCCACGAGCTCCCAGATTTTTTCTGAATTCTGCACCGGAGTTTCCTTTCTCGTAACTCGGTCGCGCCGCCGCATCGGCGGAGGGCAGCGGCATGTCGTGCGCCGTGGGGAGGGTCTCGTTTCTGAATGCCGTCGCGGAGACGAAATTGTGCCTGCTTCACTGCACCAAAGGAGCGCAGCTCCGCAAGGGCCGCGCTACGCGGGCACGACCCGAGGGAGGAGCATTTGGACCTTGGTGCCCTCGCCCGGCTCGCTATCGAGACTGAGCCTGCCACCCAAGCGGTTTGTCACGATGTTGTGGACGACGTGCAGTCCGAGCCCGGTGCAGCCGAGATCGCGCCGTGTCGTGAAAAAGGGATTGAAGGCCTGACGCCTGACGTTGAAACTCATGCCACAGCCGTCGTCGCGGAAGAGCACTTCCACGTCGTCATCGCCGGACGCCCGTACCTTGATCTCGATGCGGCCTGCCTGGCCGTCCGGAAATGCATGGGTAACCGAATTAAGAAACAGGTTGGTCAGCACCTGGCCGTAAGATCCGGGGTAGCTGTTCATCATCAGATTGGGCTCGCACTCCACATCGAGCGCCAGGCCGCGCCGGCGCTGCCCCGCGCGCAGACTCAGGAGGACCTGCTCGGTGAGATCGCCGGCATCGAAAACCCGGCGGTCCGGGTGGCTTCGGTCGGCGGCGACTTGCTTGAACGACTGGATCAACTGCCCTGCCCGATCGAGATTGGCCACGAGCTGCGAGCATGCCTCGCGCGTCGCCGTTACAAAATCATTCAGGCTCGACCGCCTGAGGTCGCCGCGAGCGACTTCCTCGGCGAACAACGCGCACTTGCGCTCCAGCGCCGAAGCCACGGTCAGGCCAATGCCGACCGGATTGTTGATCTCGTGCGCAACCCCGGCCACCAGCCGGCCGAGCGCAGCCAGCTTCTCCGTTTCGATCAGAGAGTTCTGGGTCTCGCGCAGATTTCTCAGAGCGGCCTCGGCCGCCTCCTTCGCGCTGTGGATCTCCTGTTCGTTGCGCTTGCGCTCGCTGATGTCGATGTGGGTGCCGATCCAGCCATAGACGGCCCCTGCAGAATTCCGCAGCGGAACCGCGCGCGTGAGGAATGGACGGTATTCGCCATCCTTGCCCAACAACGACAGCTCCATCTCCAGCGCCGTTCCCGACCTAAGGGCTTGACCCCATCGCTTGCGCGCTTCGGAAAGCGAGTCGGGGGCAAGGATGGCCTGCCAGTCGTGTGAGCTCACATCGCCGACAGGCCTGCCGCGGTACTCATACCACCGATTGTTAAACCAGAAGATCGTGCCTTCGGCATCGGCCATCCAGACCAGCTGCGGAATCGAATCCGCCAAAGTGTGGAACTGTCGCTCGCTTGCCTGCAGCGCGGCCTCGGCGCGCTTGCGTTCGGTGATTTCCTCGGCCGCGACGTTGACGCCGACAATATCGCCGTTCGGCCCACGGAACGGGTGCCAATAGGTGATCCAGGAGCGGTCCACGTTCTGGTCGGCGCGCTGGCCGGCAACCTCGACGCCGATCACCGGCTCGCCGGTAGCCATGATCATGCGAACGATGCTCTCGACCGACTCGGCGAGAGCCGGCACGCAATCGCGAACCGAGCGGCCGAGATGATCGCTCACCGAGATGCCGCAAATCTCAGTGAGCCGTTGATTGATCTGCAGGTAGCGGCAGTCCGGCGAAAGGAACGCAAGGCCGATCGGCGCCGTGTCGTAGATCAGCTGCAGCGCAGGTTGCCGGGCAAACGCGAGATCCAGGAAGTGCGTCGGCTGCTCAGCAATTGGATGATCATTCGGGTGCTGGGACATGAACGCCTCCCTGCCTGTCGCTACATTACGAGCTACGGCCTTGGCGAAACCGCGTGCGGTGTGATGCGAAACACCAACCCTTTCGCCGCCCACTTCCACAATAGCATTGTTCGCCAATGGCTTTGCGTCAGGGGCGAGGCCGGCCCGCACGACGGCTCTCGATCTCGGCCAAGAGCGCGCGAACTTGTCGGTTGGACCATCAACGTCCTTCGATCAGGCGCCAAACATCGCAGACCGAGCTCGCCTCGTGCGGATTATGAACTGCTTTGTGGCTCACGGCACGACGGCGAAGAACAAGAATACTGCGAAGATGACCAAGTGGACGATGCCCTGGAGCACGGTGGTGCGGCCGGTGCCCAGCGTGATCACGCTCAAGAGGAGGGTCAGCGCCAGCAAGACCGCGTCCTTGGCGCCCAGCCCAAGCTCGAGCGGCTGGTGGAGCGCGATCGAGGCGACAGCGACCGCGGGAATCGTCAGGCCGATGCTGGCGAGCGCCGAGCCCAATGCCAGGTTCAAACTGGTCTGCAGCCGGTTGGCCCGCGCCGCCCGCAGCGCCGCCAGGGCTTCCGGCAGCAAGACCAGCGACGCAATGACGATCCCCACCACGGCCTTCGGCACATCGAGCCGCGCTATTCCCAGCTCGACCATGGGCGTGAGAGCTTTGGCGAGGCCGACGACGGCTACGAGGGCAACGAGCAACAGACCGGCGCTGACGGCAGCGGTCGTATTGGACGGTGGCGGCGCGTGCGCGTCCTCGTCGTCGCTGTCGACCAGAAGGAAGTAGTCGCGATGGCGTATGGTTTGGATGAAGACGAACGAGCCGTAGAGCACCAGCGAGACAATTCCGGCGAAGATGAGCTGCGGCGTGCTGAACACCGGGCCGAGGGCGGTCGCTGCGACGTTCGGGAGCACCAGAGTGAGCGTCGTTAGCGCAGCGAGCACCGCCAATGCGGCGCTCGCACCATAAAGCTGAAACCCCTGTTCGTGGTGGCGCGCGCCGCCCCAAAGCAGGCACAGGCCGACGATGCCGTTGCACACGATCATGACGGCGGCGAACACCGTGTCGCGCGCCAGCCCGGCCTTTTCGGCTGGAGCCGCGATCATGACGGAGACGATGAGCGCCACTTCGATGACCGTCACGGCGACAGCGAGCACAAGCGTGCCGAATGGCTCGCCGGTGCGGTGTGCCACCACCTCGGCGTGGTAGACGGCCGCAAAAACCGTGGCGACCAGGCTGGCGCCGGCGGCGGCTGCCATCAGGCCACCGATGCCGGCAAAGGGCGTCGACAACAGGACGACCCAGGCGACTAGCGGCCAAGCCCATGCCCACCAAGGGATCCGCGCTGCAAGCATGTCGACAGGTATCCCTGGCCGCGCGTAGTTTTCAAATTGCCGCTTGAGAATCCGACGATCGCCAGGCCAAGCGCGAGCGCGATCCGAGTAACGAGAGCGCGGCCAGCCTGCCTCAGCGCCGCTTCTTTCGCGCCGAAACCTCAAGAATGTTCAGGTGCTCCCCGTAGTCGCGGTAGAGCTGGGCGAACTCCTGCGCCATCTCGTAGCAGATCTTGAGCTTGCGGGAATGCCAGTTGGCCCCGACTTCCCCGCACTCCACCATCTCCATCGCGAACGGCTTGGGCCAGGCGTAGCGATTGCCGACATGGTCCGCCAAGGTCTCCAGGAACTTGATCTCGCGAAATGTGCGGGCGTAGACCCCGAGCTTGCCCGTGGCTTCGCCGTAGCTCAGCTCGATCTTCTGCTTCGGCTGATGCGGCGCGCGCAGATGCGGCTTGAGCAACGACTCCCACGACCACGCCGCAAAGGTGAAATCGCTCTTGCAGCTCGCCTGACGGTCCTCCGGCATCTGCGCCCGGCCGGCCAGCGCGCTGAATTTCTCCGGGTGCGACCCGACCATCATGCAGATGATCTGGTAGGCGCGCTGCAGGTTGAGGCCGTGCGAGTCGTAGTAGTCCGGTTTTTCCCCCGTGCGCCTGTCCCGTATGTCGGCCAGGTACCAGCCATTGGTGGCCTCGACCAGCACGTTGTCCGAGAAGCTGTCTCCGACCCGCAGCGTCGTGAGAATGGCAAAGTTGTCGGCCGCGTCCTCGTCATGCGCGAGATTCGGCAGCTCAAACTCGGCGAGCACGCCGTGGCCGAGCTCATGCGTCGACACAAACAACAGATTGCCGATCACGAATTCGATCAGCGCCTGGCGCTTGTGCGGGGCGAAATGGTGCAAGCCGTGCTCGTCCTCGATCAGCTCACGTTCGGTCGCGGCGATGCGCTCCGCAAAAGTTTGCTTGGCCGGCGGCGCGTTTTGCGCCAACAGCGGCCAGGATTCCAGGCCCAGCAAGGCCGCCGGCCCCAGCCCGAGGCTGCAAACCACTGCTGCAATCGGCATTTGGCGATTCATGACGTTCCCCTCTCGCGCTGCGACCGCAGCGTATCGCCCAGCTTCGCGCCACTCCACCCTTAGGATTTTCTTATCTTGGCGCGATCGCCGCCACGCGCTTCGCCAAAGCAAAACTGCGCCTCCATAGGCCAATACTGGCCCTTGGCGCAATCTTCATCTGGGCGGCCTTGAGGGGCGTAGCTACTTCGTGACCTTTGGCGGCGTTGGCGGCGCGAACACGTGCAACGGCACCGTCAGCGATGCGAACACCGCATTGCCCTGCACCCGGTTCTCGGTGTCGATCTCGGCGAACCAGCGGCCATTGAGATTGATCGGCAAAGCCGACGCCGATGGCGCGGCCGAACGGCAGGCTCACGTCGGCACTGGCGCTGCCCTGGTAGAAATAAACCGTGTCGGAAAAGTAGACCCCCGGCGGTGGCGTGAAGCCGGCCATCAGGATAGTCAGGCCCAGCAGGTAGCTTCCGAGACCGTATTCGGCCGCCTGCGAGGGCCGATCGGGGCGCGGCGGTGCGCCATGACCGAGCGAAGCGGTTCAGGCTTCGGAGCCAATGATTGCCCAACCGCGCGGCCGGCCGACCACCCGACTGATCACACCTGCTCCCGCTCGCGGAGCAGCGACTGAGCAAGCCCAAGCCCAACGTCGCGCCCGTCGGATGTCGGCCGGTCAAGCTCGCAGGCGCGTGGCGTTCGGTTGAGGGTCTCCGACGGCGATTCCCCAAAGGCGTTCCGGTATAGGCGCGAGAATCTTCCAAGCTCGAGGAACCCGCACCGCATGGCGATCTGGGTAACCGTCGTCGTCTTGGCGTCCATTGACCCAAGCATGGTTCTGGCCTGGGCCAGGCGCACGGCTTGCAGGTGGCGATGGACCGAGACGCCATGCACGGCGCGCACCGCACGCAGCAGCGTACGTTCGCTGATCCCTGCCGCCGCACAGAACGCAGCGACGCTCGGCGGCACCGCGGCTGCGGCGCATGTCGCACGTTCAAATTCTGCGATCAGCTTGCGATAGCGTTCCAACCGCGCAGATGAAGGTGGCGCCGGCTCCCGTTTCATGGTCACGCCACGTTGTCGTATTGCCTCCTGGCATGGGCGCGATGCTGGCATCGATCTCAAACGTCCGATATTGGCCTTTGGGGAATACCGTCGCGCTGCCGCAAGCGCTTGCGCATCCGGGGGCGGCGTGCGCCGCGATCCGGAGACCCTGGGACCTGAGCGATCCCGTCACGGATGGTCGCAGCTGCCGCGACGGCCGTAGCCGTCATCGGTCACGCATCGTCCGTAGCGATAGTAGCCGCCATAGAACGAGTACGGACCACCAAACCCGTAACCTGGCGGATAACCGACGACGACGGCTGCCGGTGCCAGCGCCACGAGCGGCGCCACTCGGATGACCGGCGCGCCGGCCCACGGCCCATAGATCGGGCGCTAGCCGCCCCATCCCGGCCCGCGCCAGTATGCGGAGGCGTCATCGGGCATCAAAGCGAGGTCGCCGCAATCAACGCGGCCGCGGCAGGAAGCAACCGTCTCATTGTCGACTCCTGGACTGAAAACCTCCCTCATTCACTTCCTCTGCTCGCGCCCCGTGGCCGAATTGATCGCCGCGATCAACGTGGCGTCCTGAAACGGCTTGAGCAGGTAGGCGGATGCGCCCGCGGAACGGCACCGCTCGCGCGTGCCGATGCCGTCGTGGGCCGTGATGACGATGGTCGGAATCTTGATCCCGACCTTGGCCAGGTGCTGCTGCAGCTCGAGCCCGGTCATTCCCGGCATCTGCAGGTCGACGACCAGGCAATCGGGCAAGCGGGCACCCAGAGCATCGAGGAACTCCGCTGCCGACCCGTAGCCCACCGGATCGAAGGACGACGTGCGCAGCAGTCGAACCAATGCCCGGCGCACCGCCGCGTCGTCGTCGACGACTGCCACGTGGGGTCGGTATTGCACCATGGGGGCATCCTTTCCCCAAACCTCCCGCCGGTCGAGTTGGCCCTTCGGCCAATGGCGCAGCCGCCCATGACCGCGATGCTGTTGTGCATTGCCGCTACCGCGACCGCCGGCGCTCACGACCTCAAGAAGCTTCTCAAGGATGCGCTGCCCTGCAAGTCGGCAGCGATCCGCTTGTGCGACCGGTCGCAGGGCATCACCGCCGCGGCGCTGTGGAACTGCGGAGCCACATTGGCGGCGCACCAGCAACAAGTCGGACAGCGCTGCGTGGACGTGCTCAAACGATCCGGCCAGCTGCGACGCGCATCAAGCCGCGGTTCAACGACCATGCCCCGGCGGCTCGATGCCGGCCCGCTCGGCCAGGCGGACGAGCTCCGCCACCGTTCGGGTGCCCATCTTGCTCATCATCCTGCTGCGATGAACCTTGATGGTCTTTTCGACCGTGCCGAGATCAAAGGCGATCTGCTTGTTGAGGCGGCCGGCGATGACGTGTGCGAGCACTTCGCGTTCGCGCGGCGTCAAAGTCGCCATCTTCGCCTGGATTGCCGCCAGGTCGGCCTGCACGCCGCGGGATTTGGCATCGAGCCCTTGGGCGCGCGCAATGGCGGCGAGCAAGTCCTGGTCGCGCACCGGCTTGGTCAGGAAGTCGACCGCACCCGCCTTCATGGCGCGCACGCTCATTGGAATGTCGCCCCTGCCGGTGAGGAAAATGACCGGTCGATGCGAACCGGCGGCAGTCAGCGCCTGCTGCAGCGCGAGGCCGTCGAGCCCGGGCATCGAGACATCCAAGACGGCACAACCGGGAACCGCCGCATCGTGCTGGGCGAGGAATTCCTGCGGCGACGTGTGCGAGCGGGCATCATAGCCGCTGGCACGCAGCAGCCGCGACAATGCCTTCAGCACGCCGGGGTCGTCATCGACCAGGAAAACCGTGAACATCTCTCTCGCAATGAGCCGCCATGAGGTTTCACAAAACGTACGTAAATACCATTTCGAGAGCCGCCCTGATCCAGATCAGAATCATCGAGGCCGACCCTCAGGTACGTGAGCTACCGGCAACCCCTGGTCTTCGGACCGAGCCATTCCGGCCATTGCAAATTGAGTGCCAGACGGAGGATTGACGTCGGCGTCGTCGACATGGATGTCCGAACAGCCCTCGCCGTCACTGGGCCGCAACGAGCATTTCGGCGGCCGGGAGCGAGAAGGAAGCGACGGCGCCATCGGCGTCGTCATTCGCCAGCATGAGCTTTCCGCCGTGCGCCTGCACGATGGTCGAACAGATCGTCAAGCCAAGACCGAGGCCGTGGCTCTTGGTGGTGTAGAACGGCTGGAACAGCTGGTCCTGTTGCATCGGCCGGATGCCGGGCCCGCGATCCTTCACCAGCACCTCGACCGATCCGGCCGGCGTTGCCCGCGTGGCAACCGTGACGAGCCGCTGCGGCATCGGCATCGACGCCATTGCATCCATCGCGTTCATCAGCAGGTTGAGCACGACCTGCTGCAGCTGCACCGGGTCCCCGAACGTTGGGGGCAGGGTCTCCGCCAGGTCCGTTTTGACGCTGATCCTGCGAGCGATCAGCTCGCTGTTGAGCAGCGCAACCGTTGACTTGACCATCTCGTTGAGGTCGACCGGCTCGGATTTCTTCTCGCCCTTTCGCAGCAGGTTGCGCAGCCGCTGAATGACCTCGCCGGCCCGGTTGTCCTCGTGGACGATATCCTCGAGCGCGTCGCGGATCTCGGCGAGGTCGGGCGTCTCCTGCCTGATGAGCTGCAGCGCGGCCTGCGCATTCGACAGGATCGCGGTCAGCGGCTGGTTGATCTCGTGCGCGATCGCGCCCGAGAGCTCGCCCATCAGCGACACCCTGGTCAGGTGCGCGACCTCGGCGCGCTGGCGCTCGGCCTCGGTTTCGGCGAGCTTGCGCGCCGTCACGTCGGCGAATATGCCGTTGATCCTGGCCGGGACGCGGTGGGCGTCGACGCGCGGCTGTCCCCGCATCACGAACCAGCGTTCCTCCCGACCGGGCACTAGGATCCGCAGCTCCGTTTGGATCGGCGTGCCGAACTGGCTTGCCCGTTCGATCGCCTCCTGCACCCAATGACGGTCTTCCGGGTGAACGGCATTCATGATCGCCGCGAGTCTGAACGGCTCGTGCGGGCCGAGGCCCAGCATGGTGCGGCAATGCTGCGTCGCCCAGCCGCGGTCGCCGGCTACGTCGAGGTGCCAGAGCCCGGTGTTGGTTGACGCAGCCACGTAGGAGATCCGCTCCTCACTTTCCCGCAACGATTTCTCGGCCTGACGGCGCTTGGCGGTCTGGAACAGCAGGATGGCAAGGACCGCGGTTTGCAGGCCGAACGCGGCCAGCCCGCCGATCACCAACTCACGGTGCTCTTGCCACAAGGTCGGGGGCTTGGACAGGACGACCGTGCCGGGCGGCAGATCCGATTCACGCAAATTCCAGTGCTTGATTGCCCGTGCGTCGACCTGATGCATGTGGTCGGGTTTGGTCTGGCGCGGCAGCAGCGCGGGATCCTTACCGGCCAGGATCTCGATCGCCAGGTCGGCGGCGGTGGCGCCTTGCGCCTCGAAACTGTCCATATACCCGCCGAGGACGCCGGTACCGAGCCAGCCGGGGATCGAGGTATAGACGGGAGCTGCGGACGCGGCCGACACCTCTCTCGCAACATCCGCCGGAACCAGCGCGCGACCGGCGCGGTCCGCGAACACGGCCGTCAACAGCACGATCGTATCGCGTGGCAGGCGCGACAGCTCCTTCAGCAATTCGTCCTGAGGAAGGCCCATGAGGTGGCGAACACGATAGCGATCGAGCCTTGGCTCGATCGCCTTGCGCATGTCGACTTCCCACAACCGATCGACGTCGGAGCTTCCCGAGACCAGCACGATGTCGCGCGCGCCGGGTTGCAGCCGCTGGGCGAGGTCCAACGTCGCCGACCAGTTGTATTCGGTGATCACGCCGACCGCGTCGCTGGGAAGGTTCGGAACGCTCGCCGCCGCCGCCGTCGTGCAGCAGTAGACGATGGGAGCATTGGGGGCGATCCGGTCGCGATACTCGACCACGAGGGCAAGCGATTGGCGCCCATTGGGCACCACCAGGTCAGGCCGGTTTCCCGCATACTTATCGCCGAGAAACCGGGCAACGCGCTCTCGATGTTCCCTGCCCGGGAATCGTCCCAAGTCGAGATGGTCGAAATAGATCGCGTAGTTCTTGCGCGACTTCTCTTTCAGGCGTTGGGTGAACGCGTCGAATGTGCGTACTCCGCCCGGCTGTCTGGCGCCTTGGCCCTCGAGCAGCAAGATGCGCTGCGGCCGCTCCTGTGCCGACGCGCAAGTCCAGACCATGAGGGCGGCACAGATCGCGAGCACGCGCGCCAAGACCGCACTCCCTGCGCCAGCTGTCGACATGCGGCGTGCTCGCGGCCCCCGCAAATTTGCAATTGCGGCTTTGCCACAGTCTAGCACCGTCGGCGCGCACCGGCCAAACATGCGCCGAAGCGTCGCCAATGTCGAAGTTGGACCACGGTCCAAGGGATCAGCGCAGCCTGGCGCGCGCAACGTCATGCGACACGGCCGACGATCTCGTTGGACGGACCTGCGTGACCTGGGAGATAAGTCATGAGACTCGCCTGCGGCCCACAAACGCGCTACTGGCGTCGGGGTTTACCGCACGATCGACACCCCGTCCTGGTCATTTTCCGGTCGACCGAGGACCAGCCGCTCGGCGCGCAAGGGACTTCGGTCTGCGACGACCTCGGTCTATGCTTGCAGAGCAAGGTGCAGACATTAAGATGGGCTGGGCCGTGCGCTTTGCCCTATGTATTGTAATTGCGGTACTGGCCGCCTTGCTCCCCGACGTTTCGTGGGCGGCAAGCCCATTGCCGCGGTCGGTGCTGATCCTCGACCAGTCCGATTCGGACAGCGCCTGGTACGGAGTTTTCGCAGCCGCCTTTCGGTCGACGTTGGGCGCGGAAGCGTCGGCCGCGGCGATCGCCGTCTACACCGAACACCTCGATCTCAGCCGCTTCCAAGGCAGGCAACACGACGAGGTTCTGCTCGCCTATCTGCGGAACAAGTTTCGCGAAACACCGATCGGCGTCCTGGTTGCCCAAGGGTCGGCATCGCTCGAATTCGTGATGCGCACGCGGACGGAGCTGTGGCCAGCAGTGCCGGTGGTCTTTGCTGCCGTCGACGAGGAGACGGTGGCCCGACTGGACCATCGCCGCGACATCACCGGAACGATCTATCAACTGCAGTTTGGCAAGGCCGTAACTGCAGCCCGTGCACTGGTGCCGAACCTGAAACGGGTCGCCGTCGTGGGCGACGCCTGGGAGCGGCAAGCGGTCCGCCGCCACTACAAGGAGCAGATCCCGGCTTTCGTAGGCCAGTTTGAATTCATCGACCTCATCGGCCTGCCAATGGCGGAGATCAGAAAGCGCGTGGCCGTGCTGCCGGACGATACCGCGATCGTCTATACCAGCGTCACCCTCGATGGCGCCGGCGCGAGCTATATTCCGCACCAGGCCCTTGCCGCGTTCGCCGACGTGGCCAATCGGCCGATCGTGATCGATGCCGAGACCAATATCGGCTACGGCGGCACCGGCGGATTCGTTGCGACGCCGGCACCGGTCGGCCAGGCAACGGCGCGGCTCGCGCTGCGCGTCCTCGACGGCGAGCATCCCTCCGACATTCCCAGCAGCGCCGGCGATTTCACCAGACCCGTGTTCGACTGGCGCGAGCTGCAACGCTTCGGGATCAGCGAGAGCAGGCTGCCGCCGGGAAGCGAAATCCGCTATCGTGCGCCGAGCCTTTGGGACCAGTACCGTTGGCAGATGATCATGGTGCTGGCCATCGTGCTCACCCAGGCCCTTATGATATGGGGATTGCTTGTCGAACGCCGGCGTCGTCAGAGGGCGGAACGGGCGTCGCGCAGTCGCCTGGTGGAAGTCATTCATCTCAATCGGACCGCGACCGCAGGCGCCCTGTCGGCCTCGATTGCGCACGAGCTCAATCAGCCGCTGGGCGCGATCCTCAGCAACGCCGAGGCGGCCGAAATGCTGCTCACCAAAGAGTCCCCGGACCTCGATCAAATCAGAGAGATACTCGCCGATATCCGTCGCGACGATCAGCGCGCCAGCGACATCATCCGGCACCTGCGCGGGCTGTTGAAGAAGGGCGAGGTCAAGCTGCAGGAATTCGATCTCAACGAGGCGATCCGGGGCATGCTGCATTTTCTGGAACCTGAGGCGATCCGGAGAGGCGTCGAGCTGAAAGTTCAGGAGGTGCCGGGGGCCACCCCAGTGCGTGCCGACCACATTCACCTGCAGCAGGTCATCTTGAACCTGGCGACGAACGGGATGGATGCCATGTCGAGCTGCGCGCGCGAGAAGAGAGTGTTGGCTTTGGAGACAGCGCTCGCGGGGAGCTCCGAGGTTGAAGTGTCGATCGTCGACTCCGGTACCGGCATCCCCGACGACAAGCTCAACAACATCTTCGAGACGTTCTATTCCACCAAGCCGCAGGGCACCGGGCTCGGACTCTCGATTGCGCGCACGATCGTCGAGACCTACGGCGGCAGGATCTGGGCCGAGAATCGCGCCGGCGGCGGCGCCGCGTTCCGGTTCACGCTGCCCCTCGTAAAGGTGCCGGCCACGACATGACCACGCCTTCTCCGGTTATCCACGTGGTAGACGACGATCGGTCGTTTCGTACAGCCATTGCTCGGCTGCTGGAGGCTTCCGGCTACCGCGTTGCGCTGTACGAATCGGGGGACCAGCTGCTGCAGGGCCCGCCGAGCATTGATCCGGGCTGCATCCTGCTCGACATGCGCATGTCGGGCCTCAACGGGCTCGAGCTGCAGGAGCGTCTTGCACGGCTCGACAGCATTTTGCCAATCGTATTCCTGACGGCTCACGGCGATATACCGACGAGCGTGCAGGCCATCAGGGGCGGCGCGGAGGACTTCCTGACCAAGCCGGTCACCAAGGCGACATTGCTGCAAGCCATTGAGCACGCGCTGGCGCGCTATGCACAGCGGCGCGAGCGCCACGACCTGATCGGCTCTCTGCGTGCACGCGTCTCCGCCCTCACACCGCGCGAGAGCGCGGTTTTTGCCCTGGTCGTTCGCGGGAAGCTCAACAAGCAGATCGCCCACGACCTTCGGACCTCTGAGCGAACCGTGAAGGCGCATCGCCAAAGCATCATGAAGAAGCTGAACGTTCGCTCCGTGGCGGAGGCTGTTTCGATTGCCGCGAAACTCGGAATGCTGAGCGCGCCGGTCGACGGAGCGGATGCGAAGATGCCCGATGGCCATCCGCCTGCCGAGGGGGTCGACTCCACCAAAGGACAATAGGCGCTTCGGCCATTGGCGGCTCAACCATGCCTGCGACGACGCCCTTCCCGACGGCGTCAATCCCGTCGCTGCGATGGGTGCGGCGAAGGTTTAGCCGGGCATTTGAATTCATCTTAATGGATCGGCTCGTATTGGACCAAAGGGCAATGCCGTTTGCCCATAGGGACAATACCGGTCAGACCTTCCCTCATCTCAGGATCGCCGACGCGTCGCAATGGGCGACGCCGTATCCAAGGAGGGCAGCATGACCCTTGCAACGAGACTCATCTCCACTCTGGTGCTCGGCTCATCCGTCGTTGCTTTCGCAGCGCCTGCTATCGCGCAGCAGGACTCCGCGCGAGACGCCGCGATCCACCGCTGCATCATCCAGGCGCAGCGGGAATATCCGGACGCGACCAGCGACTCGGCTCAGCGCAGCCGGACCATGTCCTACAAAGCCTGCATGACCACTGCCGGCCAGGTTCCGTAAGGGAATCGATTCATCTCCGCGCGGATCGGCCCGCTACGGCGGATGTTGGTCGCCCGGCGGCAAACGTCGGCGCAGCCGGCCGGTCCGGAGCGCGGTATCCAAGATAGACCAACGACTTCGCAATCGGAGGATCTCCACCATGAATATCAGTCGAAGCGCCTGGCTCGGCCTGCTGGCATCCATCGTCGCCCTGACGATGGCCTGCTTGCCGGCGGCGGCGCAGCAGCAGCGACGTCCCAACATACTCGTCATCATGGGCGATGACGTCGGTTGGTTCAACATCGGCGCCTACCATCGCGGCATCATGTCGGGGAAGACGCCGAACCTCGACAAGCTGGCGTCGGAAGGCATGTTGTTCACCGACTATTACGCCGAGGCAAGCTGCACGGCGGGCCGGGCGAACTTCATTACCGGCCAGCTGCCGATCCGCACAGGGCTGACGACCGTCGGCCAGGCCGGCGCCGACGTCGGCATTCCGATGCAGGCGGTGACGCTCGCCACCGCCCTGAAGGCGCAGGGCTATGCCACCGGGCAGTTCGGCAAGAACCATCTCGGCGACCTGAACAAGTATCTCCCGACCCTGCACGGCTTCGATGAGTTCTTCGGATACTTGTATCACCTCGACGCGATGTCCGATCCGTACTGGTACTCGTTCCCGGTCAACCAGGACTACTACAACAAGTACGGTCCGCGCAGCCTGATACGCAGCTATGCGACCGACACCGACGATCCGACCGAGATGCCGCGTTGGGGCCGCGTAGGCAAGCAGCGGATCATCGATGAGGGCCCGCTGCCGCCGTTCCCGGACATGTCGAACGTGCCGAACATGCACGACATGCCGTTCCTGAAGGCGAAGTACGACATGACGACCTTCGACGAGGTCCTGGTCAAGGCTTCCAGCGACTTCATGGTCAAGGCCCAGCGGGAAGCGAAGCCGTTCTTCGTCTGGCACAACACCACCCGCATGCACGTCTGGACCTTCCTCTCGAAGAAGTACAGCGCGATGCAGAACAGCGAGACCAACTACGGTCTCGAGGAAGCCGGCATGGCGCAGCTCGACGACAGCGTCGGGGCCCTGCTCAAGCATCTCGACGACATCGGCGAGGCCAACAACACCATCGTCATCTTCACGACCGACAACGGCGCGGAAGTGTTCACCTGGCCGGATGGCGGCATGACGCCGTTCAAGAACACCAAGGGCACCGTCGGCGAGGGCGGCTTCCGCGTGCCGGCGATCATTCGTTGGCCGGGCCAGATCAGGCCGGGTACCGTCGAGAACGGTATCGTCTCCGGCCTCGATTGGTTCCCGACCCTATTGGCCGCGGCGGGAAATCCGAACATCACCGATCAACTGCTAAAGGGCGTGAAGCTCGGTGACCGCAGTTATAAGAACCACCTCGACGGCTACAACCAGATGGACCTGCTTACCGGCAGAGGCCCCTCCAAGCGGCACGAAGTGTTCTACTTCGGCGGGGCGAGCCTCGGCGCCATCCGGGCCGATAACTTCAAGTTTCAGTTCTACCAACAGCCCTATGGCTGGCCCGGAGAGAAGACGACGACAGACATGCCGACCATGGTCAACATACGCCAGGACCCGTTTGAGCGAACGCCCTCAATACGAGGCGAAAGCCTCAACCACCTGGGCGGCGGCTACATGAACGACTTCTTCGCCCGCGAGTTCTGGCGCTTCGTCTTGGTCCAGCAGCTTGTCGAGCAACTGGCGCTCACCGCGATCGACTATCCGCCGATGCAGGACCCGGCCTCCTTCAACCTCGAAGCCGTGAAGAAGAAGGTCGAGGAGTTGATCAAGAACCGCCCAGGTCAGTAGGGGGTTCTGCCCAAAATCTGCAGCGGGCCGTACTTGTCCCAGCCGAGTGCGGCCCGCACCGCATGGGGGATTGCGCAGTCTTCACTGCGCCAGAGGCTTGGAGAGCGCGGTTTTTGCCCTGGTCGTTCGCGGGAAGCTCAACAAGCAGATCGCCCACGACCTTCGGACCTCTGAGCGAACCGTAAAGGCGCATCGCCAAAGCATCATGAAGAAGCTGAACGTTCGCTCCGTGGCGGAGGCTGTTCCGATTACCGCGAAACTCGGAATCCATGGCGCGCCGGTCGACGGAGCGGATGCGAAGATGCCCGGTGGCCATCCGCCTGCCGAGGGGGTCGACTGCACCAAAGGACAATAGGCGCTGGGCCATTGGCCGGCTCAACTATGCCTGCGACGACGCCCTTCCCGACGGCGTCAGGTACCGTCGCCGCGAAGGGTGCGGCGATGGTTTAGCCGGGCATTTGAATTCATGTTGATGCCGCGAAAGCTCGTTGCCATCGTGGACGACGATGCGAGCATGCTGAAGGGCGTGCAACGCCTGCTGACCGCCCACGGTTTCGACACCGAGGTATTTTCCTCGGCGGAGGCGTACCTTGCGCGCAGCGTCGAGCGTGAGCCGGCTTGCCTGGTCCTGGATATCCAGCTCGGCGGCATGTCGGGTATCGAGCTGCGCCGGCGCCTCTCAGCCTCCGGCCGCCCGGTCCCGGTCGTGTTCATGACCGCCTTTGACGACGAGGCCACTCGAAAGGATGCAGTGGACGCCGGCTGCGTGGCCTATCTCCACAAGCCGTTTCTGTCCAATCTGCTGATCGAAGCCCTGGAGAGAGCGTCACGCTGATCGATTGTCGCTTGGTGACGGCCGCCTGGTCGTGCGAGCCCGCCGCGCAGGTGCCGGCACGGTCGCGAGGGGGAAATGACGACAGTCATGTCTCGCGCAGAACGGGCAAAGAGGGAGTTCTCAGCGCGCGCGCCGCGTGCAGGACGCGTCGCGCTCCAGGTCCTCTTCGTCGGCGCCATCTGCGCGCTGAGCACCGAGATCGGCTTCGCGCACAAGATTCCACCACATAACATCTCGGCACTATGGCCGACGGGCGCGATCCTGTTCAGCACGCTGGTCGTGACGCCCGTACGGCACTGGTGGGCATACATACTCGCCGCGTACTTCACCTCGATTCTCATCGACGCGCGCGCCGGCTTCCCGGTCTCGGCGATGCTGTTCGTCGCCGCGGGCCTCCTCGAGATCCTTGTCGCGGCCGTCGGCGTGCGGCGCTTTGCCGACGGCATTCGCGCCTTTGAGAGCCTGCGAAGCCTCGTCGCCTATATTGTGGTTGCGGTCGTTCTCGCCCCCTTCCTGTCAGCGTTCGTCAGCGCCTTCGCGGGCGCGGGCGAGAGCTACTGGTTCTATTGGCGCGTCTGGTTTCTGTCCGAGGCGCTCGCTTATCTGACTTTGGCTCCGATGATCCTCACAGTGATCGCGGCGCTCCGCAGCGGGTTCGGCGATGTTTGGAGCGTGCGTTGGGGCGAAGCCAGCCTGCTGGGATGCGGGCTGCTTGCAATAAGCGTCGTCGTTTTTGTCTGGCCGCGTCCGCCTGAAGGCAGCGTCGCAGCCTTGGTCTATCTTCCCCTGCCGTTCCTGCTGTGGGCAGCGGTGCGATTCGGTCCCCTTGGGGCCAACGCCGCCATCCTGATCGTCGCGCTGTTGTCGATCTCGGGCACTGTCCAGGGGCGAGGACCTTTTTCGCTCGCCAGTCCCGCCGAGAACGTACTATCGCTGCAATTGTTTCTATTTGTCAGCTCGCTTCCGGTGATGTTCCTCGCCGCATTGATCGCGGAGCGGCGCGAGCGGACGAGCATCCTTCGCGAGAGCGAAGCGCGATTCCGCTCGATGGCGAACACTGCGCCCGTGCTCATCTGGATGTCAGGCCCCGACAAGCTTTGTACCTTTTTCAACAAAGGCTGGCTCGATTTCACTGGCCGGACTCTGAGCCAGGAACTGGGCAATGGCTGGACCGAAGGCGTCCACCCTGACGACCTCGCGCGTTGTTTCGCGATCTACAGTGATGCATTCGGCGGGCGGCGCGAGTTCACCTGCGAGTACCGATTGCGCCGTCACGATGGCCAATACCCGCTGGTCCTCGACAAAGGCGTGCCACGGGTGGCGCCGGACGGAACGTTTGTCGGTTACATCGGTTGCGCCGTCGACATCACGGCACGGCGCGACGCGGAGATCGAGGCGCAGCGCAACCGCGCGGAACTCGCGCATGTGGCACGCATGTCGACGATGGGTGAGTTGACGGCCTCGCTTGCACACGAGCTCAATCAGCCGCTCGGGGCCATTCTGAGCAACGTCGGAGCGGCACAGCGCTTCCTGACGAAGTGTCCGGCCGACTTGGACGAGGTTGGAGAGAGCCTGAACGACATCGCCGAAGCCGCGCAGCGTGCCGGAGGCGTGATCCAGCGGCTGCGGGCGCTCGTAAAGAAGGAGTACGTCGCGTTTGCGCCACTCGACATGGGCGACGTCATCCGCGACGCCGTCCTGATCGTGCACAGCGACGCCGTCCTGCACAAGAGCCGCATCTCAGTCGAGATCGACACCGGCCTTCCGCTGGTGCAAGGCGACAAGATTCAGTTGCAGCAGGTTGCTCTCAATCTTCTTGTCAACGCGTTCGACGCCATGAGGGATTGTGCGGCGAATGAGCGCAATGTCGTGGTGCGCGTCGCCGCGGATGGACCGGGCAAGGTCAAGGTGTCTGTCCGCGACCGGGGAATTGGCCTGGGCGCGGACACCATCGATCGGATCTTTCAGCCGTTTTACTCCACCAAGGGCGGCGGGCTCGGCATGGGACTCGCCATCAGCCGCTCGATCATCGAGGCCCATGGCGGGCGGCTGTGGGCGCAGAACAACTCCGATCGAGGCGCCGTATTCTGCTTCACCGTTCCGACGGGGACGACCGAGAAGGCCCGATAGAAAGCTTAATTGCCTGCACTGCTGCCGTTCGGACCAATCTGTGTCCCATCCCAAGTCCTGCACCCGGGGACAATAGCGGTCCGGTGATTCAGGTCGCGATCGCCACCATGACCGTGGCGGACCGGCTCGAAGATCACATCACGGCAAGCAGGTTCAATCGGGATCGCAACGGAATCATCTCGGGTATTGGACCAAAGGGCAACGCCGTCTGCCCATAGGGCCAATACCGTTTGGACCTTTCTTCAGCCGAGGATCCGGTTGACGCGTTCGCAATGGGGCGACGCCGCGTCCAAGGGAGATCACCATGACTGTTGCAACGAAACTCATCTCCACGCTGTTGCTCGGCTCTTCAGTCTTTGCCTTCGCGGCTCCGGTCGTCGCGCAGGACAGCGCGCGAGACGCCGCCATCCACCGCTGCATCATCCAGGCGCAGCGCGAATATCCGGACGCGACCAGCGACGCGACTCAGCGAGCCCGAACGGCGTCCTACAAGGCCTGCATGACGGCGGCCGGCCAGGCTCCCTGACGCGGGGTCCTAGCCTGCACACCCTGCGCACGGCGTGGCTCGCCTGATCAATCGAATGCCTTCCTCCCGCATTTGAGCGCAGGACGAGCCACGCCGAGGCCGGCGCGACAAGCCGTCGGCGCGCCGGCAAGCGCTTTTGGAAATAACGGTCGCGGCTGAGCCGGGGCATCGTGAAAGCGCGACCGCCACGAACTAGCAATCTTCGCAATGGAGACTGACGATGAAAACCCACACCTGGCTCAGTACGCTCGCGCTGCTCGCGGCCGCCTCCCTGGCGGGCGCGCCGGCCGCTGCGCAGCCACCGCAGAAGCCCAACATCCTCTTCATTATGGGCGACGACATCGGCATTATGCAGCCGAGCATCTATCACCGCGGCCTGATGGTCGGCGAGACGCCCAACATCGACCGTATCGGCAACGAAGGTGCGCTCTTCACGCACTATTACGCCGAGCAGAGCTGTACTGCCGGCCGTAACGCCTTCTTCACCGGCATGCATCCGCTGCGCACCGGCATGATCCCGCCGCAACTCCCGGGCAGCCCGTCCTATCTGCGGCCGGGCACCCCGGCGGTCGCCAAGTTCCTCCTCGATCTCGGCTACAACACCGGCGAGTTCGGCAAGAACCATCTCGGCGACCACACCGATGCGCTGCCGACCGCCCACGGCTTCCAAGAATACTGGGGCTACCTCTACCACCTCGATGCGATGCAGGGGGTGAGCTTTCCTGACATCAACAGGACCCCAACCCAGCAGACGGTCGCCCCGCCCTGCAAGAACACACCGGTCCCCGGCCTCCCGGAAGTCCCAGGCGCGGTGGACCCGGGAACCACGGTCTGCCTGACGCCGCCCCGCCCTGTCATCTGGTGCAAGTCCTCCGACGGCACGAGCGCGAACCAGACATGCCAGGACCAGGGTCCGTTGACGCTGGATCGGTCGAAGACGGTGGATGAGGAAATCTCGGCCAAGGTCGTCGACTTCCTCGACCGCAACGATCCGCGGCGGACCAACAAACCGTTCTTCGTCTGGTACAACCCGGCACGCATGCACATCACCACCGTGCTGCCGGACAAATACCTGGCCATGGTGGGTGAGCCCGGCGGCAAGGACTGGGGCCTCAACGAAGCCGGCATGAAGCAGATGGACGACAACATCGGTGTCGTGCTCAAGAAGCTCGAAGACATGGGTCAGCTCGACAACACCATCGTCATCTTCACCACCGACAACGGTGCCGAGACGATCACATTCCCGGACGGCGGCACGACTCCCTTCAAGGGCGGCAAGCTGAGCACCTGGGAAGGCGGCATGCGGGCCCCGCTGGTCGTGCGTTGGCCGGGCGTCATCAGGCCGGGCACGGTCAAGAACGAGATATTCGCCGCCCTCGACTGGCTGCCCACGCTGGTCAACATCGCGGGCGGTGCGAAGGCCAACGAGCTGAACCAGCGGATCATGGCCGGCAACTATCCGGGCATCGTCAAGACCAAGCTCGATGGCGTCGACCAGACCGAATACCTTGCCGGGCGATCGCAAACGTCGGCGCGCGATACCTTCTTCTACTATTCGGGCAAGGACCCGTCGGCGGTACGCTACAAAAACTGGAAGATCTACTTCGCGATGGTGTCCGACGCACCGGCTGGCTTCATTACGGGCGTGCTCCCCTATCACTGGGCCCAAGTCGTCAATATCAAGCGTGATCCCTTCGAGACCTCTATTGGTTCTCAATACAAGACGCTCATGGGCGTGGGCGGTACAATCGGCTCTCCGTCCACCGCCTACGTCTACGATTGGAACATGCTGCCAATCGGCCAGGCGCTGTGGCTGAAGGAGCTGGAGTCCTACAAGGAGTTCCCGCCGATGCAGGACCCGGCGAGCTACAACCTCGAGCAGGTCATACAGCAGATCAAGACCGCGAAAGGCCGGTCGGACTGACCTCTGCCGCAAACGCGGCGGGCGCCTCACAAGGCGCCCGCCGACGCCGTTAGACTTGGTTGATCAACTTCTTTCGCCAGGACACCATGATGAACAGGAGCTGGAACATTCGACTCGCGCTGCTGGCATCGCTCGCTGGCGCGACGGTCGCGCCGGCGTTGGCGCAGCAGCAACAGCAGAAGCCCAACATCCTCGTCATCATGGGCGACGACATCGGCTACTGGAACATCAGCGCCTACAACCGCGGCATGATGGGCTACCGCACGCCCAATATCGATCGCATCGCCGCCGAGGGGGCGATCTTCACCGACTATTACGGCCAGCAGTCGTGCACCGCCGGCCGCGCGGCGTTCATCACCGGCCAGAGCCCGCTACGCACCGGACTGTTGAAGGTCGGCCTGCCGGCTGCGAAAGAGGGGCTGTCGGAAAAGGATCCGACAATCGCCGAATTGCTCAAGCCGCAGGGCTACGCGACCGGACAATTCGGCAAGAACCATCTCGGCGACCGCAACGAGTTCCTGCCGACGGTTCACGGGTTCGACGAGTTCTTCGGCAACCTCTACCATTTGAATGCCGAGGATGAACCGGAGCACCCGGACTATCCGAAGAACCCCGCTTTCAGGGCGCAGTTCGGCCCGCGCGGCGTCATGAAATGCGTCGCGACGGCCACCGCGACGCCGGGCGACGATCCCCGCTTCGGCCCCTGGGGCAAGCAGAGATGCGAGGATACCGGGCCGCTCACCAAGAAGCGCATGGAGACGATCGACGAGGAATTCCTCGCGGCCACCTTCGACTTCATCGACCGCGCGAACCGCGAGCGGAAACCCTTCTTCGTCTGGTTCAATCCGACCCGCATGCACATCTGGACCCGGCTCAAGCCGGCGTCGCAGGGCAAGACCGGGCTCGGGATCTACCCGGACGGCATGGTGGAGCATGACGGGCAGGTCGGTCAGCTCCTGCAGAAGCTCGACGATCTTGGCGTCGCCAACAACACGATCGTGATCTACACCACCGACAACGGCGCCGAGGCGTTCTCCTGGCCCGACGGCGGCACCACACCGTTCCGCGGCGAGAAGAACACCAACTGGGAAGGCGGCTATCGCGTGCCGGCGATGGTGCGCTGGCCCGGCCAGGTGCCGCCGCGCACCGAGATCAACGACATCTTCTCTGCCGAGGACTGGGCCACGACGCTGGTGGCAGCGGCGGGCGAGCCGGACATCAAGAACAAGCTGCTGCAGGGCTACGATGCGGCCGGCAAGAGCTTCCGGGTCCACCTCGACGGATACGACCAGCGCGACCTGCTCGCGCGCAAGGGCCCGAACCCGCGCCGCGAATTCTTCTACTGGACCGATGACGGGAATCTCGCCGGCCTCCGCTACGAGCAGTGGAAGGCCGTCTTCATGGAACAGAAAGCGCATGGCTTCAGTGTCTGGGCGCAGCCAATGGTGCAGTTGCGTTTGCCATCGCTGTTCAATCTGCGCTCCGACCCTTTCGAACGCGCCCAGCATGAGGCGGGCGACTACGTGCGATGGTTCGTGGAGCACGCGTTCGTGCTGGTCCCGGCGCAGGCGCTCGTGGGGCAGCATCTAGTGAGCTTCCAGCAGTTCCCGCCGCGCCAGAAGCCCGGCAGCTTCTCGGTCGAACAGGCCATGGAGAAGCTCAGGAACCCGCCGTCGAGCAATTAGTGCCCGCTCGAGTAGCTGTGCACGCGGCTCGCAGCGCGCGACGCCGTTGCGCCGATGACTCAGGGTCTGCAACCCAGCACTCGCGTGCTGCGGTGTGCGAACGGAACAGTGCGTTGCGCCCGGGGGCTGGCGGGGATCGACGGGGGGACGTTGCGCATGGCGATCGACATAAACGACTATCCGCTGGCGGCCATCTTCCTCGTGAGCGTCGTGCTGATCGTCGCTGCCACCGAGGTCGGCCGACGCCTCGGCGCGCACGCCTCCCGCCGCGGCGCAGACGACGTCTCGACGCTCGAGGGCGCGATGCTCGGGCTGTTGGCATTGATGATCGGCGACCTTTGCGATGGCGCAATCGCGCTTCGAAATGCGGCGCGCCGCCGTGCTGAACGAGGCCAATGCCATCGGCACCGCGGCGCTGCGGGCACGCCTGCTCCCGGCACCGCACAACGCCGACGTAATCAAGCTGCTCAAGGACTACGTCCAGATCCGGCTCGACATCACCCGCAGTGCCCCTTCGGCGGCGGACCTGAAGGCCGCGACCGCACGCTCGAACGAGATCGAGGAGGCGCTCTGGCGGCAGGCGATGGCTCTCGCCACGGCCAACAACGCGATGGTGCCGACTGGGCTCTTCATCCAGGCCCTCAACGACATGATCGACAACCAGGAAAAGCGCCTGGCTGCGTTCCGCGGCCGGGTGCCGGACGTCGTTCTGGTCGCGCTCTATGCCGTCGCCCTCGTCGCCACCGCGATCGCAGGCTACGCCAAGGGCCTGCACGGACGGCGTGTCAAGCTGCCGACCTATCTGATGGGACTGCTGATCGCCGGCGTGATGCTGCTGATCCAGGATCTCGATCGGCCGAGCTCGGGATTCATCAGGGTCAGCCAGCAGCCGATGCTCGATACGGCCGCGGCTATCGCCGGGTATGTGCAATAGTGCGCGGGCGGATGTCCCGATCCCCACACAGCGGTGCGCCAGTAGCCTCCTCGCAGAATCGGAACCCCGGTTTCGCACATCGCCGATGCGCCGGTCGCCGCGTGGTGATGTGATGCTGCATAGCCACTGTTGCACCTCGGTCCAATTGGTGATCCACGACCCGCGCCTCTAAGGTCGCTGGTAAAGCCCGAAACACGCTGTCGACCCCGGCAGAGAACCTGCGCGGCGCCGGAAACAGGAAAGGCAAGCGAAGGAGATGACCATGACACGTTCCCCAGGCTTCGATCGACGCACCTTGGTCGCGGGGCTGATGATGGCCCCCGCGCTGGCTGCGGCGCTGCGGGCCGCGCCGGCGCGGGCGCAGGCCGCCGTCCTGCCATCATGGAATGAGGGCACGGCGAAGCAGTCGATCCTCGAATTCGTCGCCCGCGTCACCACGCAAGGCGGGCCCGACTTCGTGCCGCCGGAGCAGCGGATCGCGACCTTCGACAACGACGGCACGCTGTGGTGCGAGCAGCCGATGTACGTGCAGCTTGCCTTCGCGCTCGACCGCGTCAAGGAGCTGGCACCGCTGCACCCGGACTGGAAGGACAAGCAGCCGTTCCAAGCGGTCCTCGCGGGCGACCTGCGCGCGCTCGCCGAGTCCGGTGAAAAGGGCTTGGCGGAAATCATCGCGGTAACGCATGCCGGCATGACCACCGAGGAATTCGAGAAGATCGTCAGCGGCTGGCTCTCGACCGCGCAGCACCCCCGCTTCAAGCGTCCCTATACGCAGCTCGTCTATCAACCGATGCTCGAACTGCTCGCCTACCTGCGCGCCAACGGCTTCAAGACCTTCATCGTGTCGGGCGGCGGCATCGAGTTCATGCGCCCCTGGTCGGAGGGGATCTACGGCGTCCCGCCCGAGCAGGTGGTCGGCTCCTCGATCAAGACACGGTTCGAGATGCGCGACGGCACGCCGGTGCTGTTCCGGCTGCCGGAAGTGGATTTCATCGACGACAAGACCGGCAAGCCGGTCGGCATCAACAGCCACATCGGCCGCCGGCCGATCGCGGCGTTCGGCAATTCCGACGGCGATCTGGAAATGCTGCAATGGGCGACGCTCGCCGGCGGCGGCGTCCGTCTCGGCCTGATCGTGCACCACACCGACGCGGAGCGCGAATATGCCTACGACCGGCAATCGCATTTCGGCCGGCTCGACAAGGCGCTCGACGCCGCGGCGCTGAACAAATGGGTGGTCGCCGACATGAAGAAAGACTGGAAGCGGATATTCGCTTTCGAGTAACGCCGCATCCGATCCCTATGACATTAGCTGCCGGCACCCTCGCCGCGGCGTTCGTCTCGGCAGCCGAATGCGAGACGACCTTTGCCCCAAGGGCCAATATCGGCCTAGCCGCCACGGTGCGACAACTGCCGACAAGAAGCGGAAGGGAGCTTGGCCATGACACCGCGCATCCTGCTCATCGGCGCTCTGGCCTCCGGCACCGTGCTGGCCGGAGTCATGATCGCCGCTTTCGCGATCGGCATCGAGCATCCGAAGCCGACGATCGCCCCGAAGGCCGCGGTCGGCAGCTGCGACGCCTACGCGGGCCTCCCGGCCGACGAAGGCGACACCGCCGGCATGACGTTCATCCCCGCCGGCTCATTCACGATGGGTTCGGAGCGCCACCGGCCGGAGGAGCGTTTCACGCACGTCGTGCGCGTGGACGGCTTCTGGATCGACCGCCATGAGGTGACGAACGCGCAGTTCGAAAGATTCGTCGACGCGACCGGCTACCGCACGCTGGCTGAGCGCGGGCTCGATCCGCAGGCGCACCCCGGCATGCCGAAGGAGCTCACGGCGCCGGGCTCGGTCGTGTTCATCCAGCCGACCGACGTGCGGCAGGGCGGCAGGATCACGCAGTGGTGGCAGTACGTCGCCGGCGCGAACTGGCGCAACCCGGCCGGTCCGGGCAGCACGATCGCCGACAAGCACAACCATCCGGTCGTGCATATCGCCTACGAGGACGCGCTTGCCTATGCGCGCTGGCTCGGGCGCGACCTGCCGACCGAGGCGCAGTGGGAGTTTGCCGCGCGCGGCGGACGCGACGGCGAGGACGACTACAGCAGCGCCTTCGATGCCAACGGCAAGCCGATCGCCAACACCTGGCAGGGCATCTTCCCGGTGGTCAACAGCAAGGACGACGGCTACGCCGGTACGGCGCCGGTCGGATGCTTTCCACCGAACGGATACGGGCTCTACGACATGATCGGCAACGTGTGGGAGTGGACGAGCGACTGGTACCAGGGCGGTCACCCGCGCGAGGCCGCGGTCAACCCCACAGGACCCGATCTTGCGTCGCTGCGCATCGTGCCAGGCCGGGTGGCAAGCCGCGTGATCAAGGGCGGCTCATATCTGTGTGCGCTCAACTACTGCGCCCGCTACCGGCCGGCGGCACGTCACGCACAGGAGACCGATCTCGGCGCCGCGCATATCGGGTTCCGGACGGTGCTCAACAAGCCAAGCCCCGCGACGTCACCGTAATGTCGAAAGCGCGCACTGCCAAAGGAACGCGCCATGATCGTCACCGTTCGAGTCGCAACCATCGTCCTGGGCTTCGCTGCCGCCAGCTTCATCGGCATCGCGACCACTGCCGCCGGTGAAGGCTCGGCCGATATCGGGCGGCCGCCGCCCTACGGCTTTTACCCGATCGAGCGTGGCCGCCCACCGCCGGACGCCTACAGCCGGCCGGTGAGATACGAATCTTCAGGCCAGCGGCCCCGCCACCGTCGGACCAGCAGGTGATTTAGCCAGCGCGCGGCGCGAATTGATCGCCGACGGAGACCCGCAATGATGGGAAAGGGCCGCGCCCGTCGGTAAGGGCGCTCCGCGTCTCGCGGGCGAGACAGGGCAAGCCGGCGGCGAAGCACAGCAAGGCGGCGCCCGCGCCTCGCAGAGGTGCACCGGTGACGTTGGACCAGGGTCCAATAGAAGGCGGCCGTTCGGCCGCGTAGCGTCCCCGCCGCCACGGATTGCATCGACCGCATCAGTGGGGAGAACTCGGGTGCCCTCGACATTTCAACTGGCAGCGGCAAGCCGATCCGATTGCGTCGATCGCGAGCACGCGCCGAGCCCGAACGGCGTCGATGGAATGATCTTCATTCCCGGCGGGACGTTCCGCATGGGATCGGACAGGCACTATCCCGAAGAGGCGCCCGTGCATCGCGCCACGGTCGATGGCTTCTGGATCGACCGCGCCCCGGTCACCAATCGCGAGTTCCGAAAATTCATCAATGCCACGGGCTACGTGACCTTTGCGGAGCTGAGGCCCGACCCCGGAGACTATCCGGGCGCGCTACCGCGCATGCTCAAGGCCGGGTCCCTGGTGTTCGACCCGCCACGACACCCCGTCGATCTGCACAACTGGGATGAATGGTGGACATTCAAGTTCGGGGCGAATTGGCGCCGGCCCTATGGGCCGCGCTCCTCGATCAGCGGCCTCGACGACCATCCGGTCGTGCATGTCGCCTATCGCGACGCCGAAGCCTATGCGCACTGGGCCGGAAAGGAACTGCCGACCGAAGCGGAGTGGGAATTCGCGGCGCGCGGCGGCCTCGACGGCGCCGAGTTCGCGTGGGGCGACGAGCTCGCGCCACACGGGCGGCAAATGGCGAACACCTGGCAGGGTAATTTCCCGCACGAGAACCTGGCGACCGACGGCTACGCGCGCACCTCGCCGGTGACCGCCTTTCCGCCCAACGGCTACGGCGTCTGCGACATGATCGGCAACGTTTGGGAATGGACGAGCGACTGGTATGCGGCCCGGCACGCGGCCGATGCGCCCAAGGCGTGCTGCATTCCGCAAAACCCGGGCGGCGGGCCGGAGAGCGCAAGCTACGACCCCTGCCAGCCGAACATCAAAATTCCGCGCAAGGTGATCAAAGGCGGCTCGCACCTCTGCGCGCCCAACTACTGCCGCCGCTACCGACCGGCCGCGCGCCACGCGCACCCGGTCGATACCTCGACCAGCCACATCGGATTTCGCTGTATCGTCAGAGAGAGGAGCAGACAATGAGCGGTAAGGACAGTCGAGACAAGTCAAAGCAGGACCATGCGCTCAATCGGCGCAACATCCTGCTTGCCGGCACGACGCTCGCGGCCGCGTCCGCGATCGGATCGGCCGCTACCGTGCAGACCACGCCTGCGCAGGCGCAGCCCGCGCCGTCCGGACAGCGTCCGAATATTCTTGTCATCTGGGGCGACGATGTCGGCCTCGCCAACGTCAGCGCCTACTCGTTCGGCATCATGGGCATCAAGACGCCGAACATCGATCGCATCGCCCGCGAAGGGCTGATGTTCACCGACTACTACGCCGAGCAGAGCTGCACGGCGGGTCGTTCATCGTTCATCACCGGCCAGAGCGGCCTGCGCACCGGAAACACCAAAGTCGGCCTGCCGGGCGCCACGCTCGGCTTGCAGGCGCAAGACATCACCATCGCCGAAGCGCTGAAGCCGCTCGGCTACGCCACCGGCCAGTTCGGCAAGAACCACCTCGGCGATCGCAACGAATTCCTGCCGACGGCGCACGGGTTCGACGAGTTCTTCGGCAACTTGTACCACCTCAACGCCGAGGAAGAGCCCGAGCATCCCGACTATCCGAAGGACCCGGCGTTCAAGGCGAAATTCGGTCCGCGCGGGGTGCTCAAGAGCAAAGCCACCGACCAGGATGACGCGACCGTCGATCCGCGCTTCGGCAAGGTCGGCAAGCAGACCATTGAGGACACCGGACCTCTCACCAAGAAACGCATGGAGACCGTCGACGACGAGACCTCCAACGCCGCAATCGACTTCATCAAGCGGCAGGTGCAAGCCAACAGGCCGTTCTTTTGCTGGTGGAACGGCACCCGCATGCATCTCTATACGCACGTGCGACCGGACTATAAGGGCCGCAGCGGGCTCAGCGAATACATGGACGGCATGCTCGAGCACGACGGCCACGTCGGCAACCTGCTCAAGACGCTCGACGATCTCGGCATCGCCAACAACACCATTGTGATTTACGGCACCGACAACGGCGTGCACATGAACTCGTGGCCGGATGGCGGCATGACGCCGTTCCGCAGCGAAAAGAACACGAACTGGGAAGGCGCCTATCGGGTGCCGGCCATGATCCGCTGGCCGGGCCGCATCCGGCCGGGCCAGGTCACCAATGAGATCTTCGCGGCGCTGGACTGGTTCCCGACCCTGCTGGCTGCGGCCGGTGAGCCGGACATCAAGAACAAGCTTCTCACCGGCTACAGCTCCATGGGCAAGACCTTCAAGGTGCACCTGGACGGCTACAACCAGTTGCCGTTGCTGACCGGCCAAACGGACAAGTCCGCGCGCAAGGAGTTCTTCTACATCAACGACGACGCCCAGCTCGTGGCAATCCGCTACGAGAACTGGAAATTGGTGTTCTGCGAGCAGAAGGTGGCAGGCACCTTGGAGATCTGGGCCGCGCCCTTCGTCTGCCGCCGCCTGCCGAAGATGTTCAACCTGCGCCTTGATCCGTACGAGCGGGCCGACATCACATCGAACACTTACTACGACTGGACGATCCAGCGGGCGTTCCTGATCGTGCCCGCTCAAGCGATGGTCGCGCAGTTCATCGAGACGTTCAGGGACTTCCCACCGCGGCAGAAGCCTTCGAGCTTCAGCGTCGACGAAGTGATGTCGTCAATGTCGAGGGCGCAAGGCGGCTGACGGTTGCGGCGGCGATCAACACGGTGGTCGGCCGGCGAGTTGCCGGCCGGCCTTTAGACGAGGCAATCCGGAATGGACCCATCAACCTGGATTGCTTCGTCGCCTCATTCCTAGGAAGACACCGAGAGAGAGAGAACGAGCCGCAATGACGGAGGCAAGCGGCGGATGGGTTTCTGGCGCCCCCCGCCTCCTCATGCTGAGGTGCTTTCCCCGACGAAGTCGGGGAAATCGGCTGCCTAGCCGGTGTGCAACTCGCAATGATGGCGGAGTGCACAGGAGTAGCAACACGCGCACCAGCTCGTGCAGCACGCGACCCACACTCGCGCGAAGGGCAGGCATGCTCTCCGACTTGATCCGATGCGTTGTGCTCGCGCTGCTGCTGGCGCTGGGCTTCGGTGGCAACGGTTCCTCCACCCGGGCCGATCCGCTGCCTTCCTGGAACGAGGGCGCGGCGAAGAAATCGATCACCGAGTTCGTTGCCCGCGTGACCGCACAGGGTGGCGTCGAGTTCGTGCCACCGGAGCTGCGCATCGCGACGTTCGATAATGACGGCACGCTGTGGGCCGAGCAGCCAATCTACTTCCAGGCTGCCTTCGCGATCGACCGTGCCAAGGCGCTCGTCTCGCGCGACCCGGAATTGAGGAAGCGGGACGTGCTCAAGGCCTTGCTCAAAGGCGACCGCGCGGCACTGGCTGCGTCGGGAAAAAAGGGGCTGGAAGAAATCGTTGCGGTCGCCCATGCGGGCGTGACCACCGAGGAATACGCCAAGGTGGTCTCGGGCTGGATCACCAGCGCGCGCCATCCGCGTTTCAACCGGCCGTACACCGAGCTCGTCTACCAGCCGATGCTCGAGTTGCTCGCCTATCTGCGCGCGAACGGCTTCAAGACTTACATCGTCTCGGGCGGCGGCGTCGAATTCATTCGGGTCTTCGCCGAGCGCGTCTACGGCATCCCGCCCGAGCAGGTGGTCGGCTCCTACGGCGCGACCAAGTTCCAGATCGGCGCCGACGGCAGGCCGACGCTGATCAAGCTGCCGATGGTCGAGTTCATCGATGACGGCGCCGGCAAGCCCGTCGCCATCAACCGTTTCATCGGCCGCCGGCCGATCCTCGCCTTCGGCAACTCCGACGGCGATCACGCGATGCTGCAATGGACCGCGGCCGGCAGCGGCGCGCGCTTCATGGGGCTGGTGCACCACACCGATGGCGAGCGCGAATGGGCCTACGACCGCAAGTCTCGTATCGGAAAGCTGGATAAGGTGCTCGACGAGGCCAATGCCAAGGGATGGACTGTTGTCGACATGAAGCGCGACTGGCGCCGAGTGTTTCCTTGATCGCTTTCCGGAGACCGCCTTGTCCCCCCTAACGAGGCGACTTGCGGTCCGGACGGCGGCGCTGTCGCTCCTGTTCCCCGGGGCGGCGGCGCCGCCAGTTGGCGCATGCGGCTTTGGCGGCATTCATGATGGCGGCATGGATGTCCCCACCGGCAAGGACCACCATGACAGCCCGGCGTGAGCTCGCTCGCGCCGCCCTTCTGAGCCTCGCCGCCGGCCTGCTCGCGATCTCGGCGGCAGCCGGCGGCGAAGGGTCCGCCGACATCGGGGCGCAGCCGCCCTATGGGTACTATGCCGGCGAGCGAGGTCCGCCGCGCCACGACGGCCGATATGCGCCGTACGGGTCGCCTGACCAACGCCAGGGGCGCACGGGCCAGCAGCCGAGGTCTCGCAGGTAAACCGCAACCAGGTGGATTGAGCGCGGCGCATTTGGTCTATGATCGCCGCCAGCGCGCAAAAGGAGGTGACCATGGCCGTACTGCAACCTGCCGCTTCGTTGGCGAACGCGCGGAGGCCCGCGCTCTTCGGCGCTGCTTTGCTCCTGCTCCTCGGGTCCGGAATCGGGCCGTTGTTCGGGCAAGCGGCACCGCCCGCCGCGCAACCGCAAGCGGCGCCGCCCCCGGGCTCATTCGCCGCACGCGTCGTCGAGATCGAGCGCAGCCTCGTCGAAAGCTCGCCTCGTCTCAAGCGCCTCCCTGCGGCGAAACGGAAGGCGCTGATCGAGTTCGTGATCGGCAATATATTGTTCGTGTCGACGCACGAGCTCGGCCACGGCGTGCTCGCCGAGCTCGAGCTGCCGAATCTCGGCCACGACGAGGATGCGGCCGACAACTTCGCCATCCTCACCGCACTCAAGGTGGGCACCGGCTTCTCGGACCGCGTGCTGATCGAGGCCGCCAAGGGCTGGTACCTGTCCGACCTGAGGGACAAGGCGACCGGGGAAAAGCCGGAATACTACGACGCGCACGGCATGAACCTGCAGCGCGCCTATCAGATCATTTGCATGATGGTCGGCGCCAACCCGGACAAGTTCAAGGAGCTCGCCGATCTCACCAAGATGCCGGAAGACCGGCAGGCAAGCTGCAAAACCGATTTCACCTTCATGGCGTTGTCGTGGGAAACGTTGCTCAAGCCATACCTGCGTGCGCCCGACCAGCCGAAGCAGAAGATCGAGCTCAGCTACGGCGACGCCAAGGGCAAGCTCGCCGTCTACGCCAAGACGTTCCGCGAGCTGCGGCTGTTGGAGACGTTCGCCGAGCTCATCGACGAGCGCTACAACTGGCCGCGGCCGTTCTCGATGGAGATGCTGGAGTGCGGCGAAGTCGGCGCCAACTGGCGCGCCCGCAAGCTCAGGATCTGCTACGAAATGGCGCAGGAGTTCGCCGAACTCTATCGCGACTACGGCGACAAGCTTAAGAGCGTGCAGCCGCAGTCGAAGACAAAGAAGAAGAAAACCTGACGAGCGTGGATGAGGAGGGTCGCTACGCCGAGCGCAGCACAAAACGGCGGTTGGGCTTCTGGGCCGGACGCGCATTCAGTGGATAGAGCTGCGCGAATTTCTCCACATCGGCCGCTGCCACCCGGGTCGGCTCGGTTAAGAGCAGCCATTCAACGGTCTCACTGCACGGCGGCGTGGTGAGCGAGCCCGAGTAGCGATAATAGCTTCGCCGTGCCGGCAAGAGCCCGTTCGGGTCGATGCCGGCGTCGGCGCTCATGGCCGGTCCCGCGCTGGTCGGCATAGTGGCTGTCACTTTGGCGAAGACGCGGTTGGCCCGACCTGTTTGCATCAGTACGCCGACGACCGCGAGCCCGCCCGCGGCGTTGCGATGCACGAAATGCACCTCCATCGGGAAGGCCTTGCCGCCGATCAGGTGCTCGCTCGGGCGATGAAAGTGGAACTGCTGCAACGCGTAGTTCTCTTTGGCGACCGCGAGCACGCTCCCCGCTGTCATATTGACCTGGATGGTGTGGCCATTGTTGACGATGCTCTCGGCGCGCTTGGCCCATGCGATCTTCAGCCGAGGAAGCTTTGATTTGATCGTTTCACCAATGTCGATCGGAGACTGCTGAGAGCCGATCGAGCAGGCCCTGTTGGCGTCGTCGAGCTCGCCCCATTTGTCGGGACCTTGGCCGCCCTGGTAGCCCCAGTGCTCGCCTTCAGCGGCAAATCCCGTCGGTGCGCAAAGCGGACACAGGGCGAGGCCAGCCAGGCTCTTGAGCAGACGACGTCGATTCATGCGGGCCTCCCGGTCGTGTCCGCGTAAGCTCGGCCATCCAGTATGATGTATGCGCTGAGCGGTACCCTGCGATGTCATTGCCGCGGCTGCGCCCGCCTGCACTGCGGAGGGGCGCAGTCACGCGTCGCAGGCGCGATTCCTGCCGCTGCGGCGGCAACCGAAGCCAGTCGGCGGAGCCAGGTTCTGCGAGCGCGCGCCATGGTCCAGTCCTCCAGTTGCGAACTTTGGTGGGCCAAAATCGGCGGGCCTTGGATTGTCGACGAATCGACTTGCTCTGAGGTAGTCGCCTGGCTGCGCCCCGCGGTCACGCTCTGCGAATAGCGCCTTCGCCGTGCCTCGCGCATAGATGCCTGCCATCTTCTTCTCACCGCCTGTCGTACGGCAGAAAGCTCCGGGCCAGCCCGATAGTGAGGAAGCCGTATCGGGCAAGACTCCCCTGTACTATTGGACCGTGGTCCAACATTGATGGGCGGCGACGTCCCCCTCGGTGCCGTCCGCGTCGGTGCGGCCGAGGATCACGAAGTAGCGCGTCGGCGATTTGATCCGCCGCATGCCAGCGGGCCCGCCGACCTTCCCATCCGGGCCCGGAGATCAGATAGGCCGCGGCCTTGCCGCCGGCGGTGCGGCGGCCGGGCATGGCGAACGCCGGCATCCACAGGCTGTACATCGGAAAAGGATGGAAACAATTGCCCGTGATCGGCGCCGCTGGCGCTGCTGGACGGTGGTTGGACCTTGGTCCAATCGATGCTGAGTGCCCGATGACCTAACGTTCCGGCGGCAGGATCCTTCCGAGATGGGCAGCCATCGAGAGCCTGCTGCGCTCCAGTGAGCCTCAAACTTCTTTGAGGATGGAAAGGGAGAGAGACGATGATGAGACTCATAGCTATCGCCTTTGTCTTGGCCTTCGCGTCCTCGGCGCAGGCCATGTCGCCAGCGCCGCTTCATCAGCTGGAAGGCATGACCACGGAAGTCGCCTACGGATGCGGAGCGGGTAGGACACGAGTTGGTGGTGTCTGCGTGGCCAGAACCACGAAGCGGCAGGCCCGCCGTGCGGTCCGCAGGTGCACCGCCGGAGTGACCTGCTGATTTGGTGTTGCTGCGGGCGGGCTGGCTCACGGGTTGGGGGCGAGCGCTGCCCTCTAGGCGCGTTCTCGCGTCGAACACGCCAGTCAGCAGGCCCGCGGTTCACCAGGGGTTGGGGCCCTCCCCGGAGGTGTCGCCCGAGGACGGCCGCAGCCTGTATTTAATGGACTATACGAGCGGATTTCGCCTGCCGAGGCCTGCTCGTCCACGAAGCGCCCCAAACGTGGACATCTGCCGGAGTCGGCGTAGCCTTGGGTGGCGCTGCGCGGATCGAGCCGCGGCAGTTGGCAAGGCTCGCGCACAAGCACGGGGCGAATCGGCGGGAGCTGTTCCATCGGTCGGAAGCAGGTCGGCGGTCGGGTTCGTGGTGCGCGAGCCCTTACCGCGGCGCTACAACGCGCCGGCCGCGCTGAACAGGAACGGCGACACCCCGCGCGTCATCTCGTCGAACATCAGCGTGCGGGTGAGCGGCGGCTCGGCGCGCTGGCTGCAGTTGGCGCGCTCGCACAGGCGGCAATTGACGCCGATCGGGGTGGCATCGGCGGTCGCGAGATTGAGCCCCATCGAATAGACCAGCCGCGAGGCGTATTTGAGCTCGCAGCCGAGCCCGATGGCATAGCGCGGCTGCGGCTGGGCGTATGGCGCGACCGGCCGGCGCACGGTCTGAGCGATGGAGAAGTAGCGGGTGCCGTCGGGGAGCTCGATGATCTGCGTGACGATCTTGCCGGGGGTGTCGAAGGTCGCATGCACGTTCCACAGCGGGCAGGTGCCGCCGAATTTCGAGAACGGGAAGGTGCCGGACGAAAACCGCTTGGAAACGTTGCCGGCGTGATCGACGCGGAGCATGAAGAACGGCACCCCGCGCGCGGTCTGCCGCTGCAAGGTCGTCAGCCGGTGGCAGACCTGCTCGAAGCTCGCGCCGAAGCGCTGCCCGAGCAGGCCGATGTCGTAGGCGAGCGCTTCCGCCGCCTCGTGAAAGCGCCCGTAGGGCATGATCACGGCGGCGGCGAAGTAGTTGGCGAGGCTGATGCGGAACAGCCGGCGCACCGCGTCCTCGCGCTCGCCGCTGCGGTCGAGGATCTGATCGATCAAAGCCGCGCCCTCGAGCAGCGCCAACTGGAACGCGACCTGGAACACGCGGCCGGAATCGTCGATCAGCTCGGACAACAGCAGGTGCCGCCGGTGGCGGTCGAAGCGGCGCAGCGTGTCGCGCATGACCTCGACCGGCAGCACCCGCACTAACGCACCGTGCCGTTCGCGCAGCCGTTCGGAGAGCGCGCGGAACAGCTCGTGGCCGGGCGCGTCGAGCTCGTCGCGCACCTTCTCGGCGGCAAGCTCCAGCGTCGGAAAATGGTTGCGGTTCGCCTCGATCAGGCTGCGCACGCGCTCGACCGGGTTGGCCTCGTAGCGCGCCGGCTCGTCGCGGCCGGCCAGATGCGAGGCCGCCATGGTCTCGCCGTGGCGCGCCTCGACGTAGGCCGCATAGAGCCGCTGCAAGGCGTGCGTCACGCCCGGGCAAAGCTCCGCGAGGTCGCGCAGCTCCTGCTTCGGCAGCTCGATCTGGCGGAACAGCGGGTCGCTGAAAATCTCGTTCAGCTCCGCGAACGCGCGATTGTCCTCGCCGGCCGCGAGGTCGCGCAAATCGAGATCGTAGGTTTCCGCCATCCGCAGCAGGATCTGCGCGCTCACCGGCCTCTGGTTGCGCTCGATCAGGTTGACGTAGCTCGGCGAGATGCCGAGCCCCTCGGCCATCTGGGTCTGCGACAGGCCGAGCTGCCGTCGGACGCGCCGGAAACGCGGGCCGACGAACAGCTTGCGCCCGCCCTGGTCCGCTGCATTTGACATTTTCAACAATCCTACAGGGGACGAATGTCATGAATTTACAGATTGCCATCGTTCCGCAAAATCACCCTATCGTCAACGAGTTTTCGTGCGTTATTCATCCCCGAGCACGGCTTCGCACCCCACTTGTCACGGCTGTATGAGGAGACGACATGTCCAGCCCGAGCTTCAACCACCTGGTTCCGAGCGCTCCCGTCGGCCGCTTCGACGGCATCGAACGCCCCTACACCCCCGCCGACGTGGCGCGCCTGCGCGGCTCGCTCACGATCCGCTACACGCTCGCCGAGCGTGGCGCCAATCGGCTGTGGGAGCTGTTGCAGTCGGAGCCCTACGTGCCGTGCCTCGGCGCCATGACCGGCAACCAGGCGATGCAGATGGTGCGCGCCGGCCTACAGGCGATCTATCTGTCCGGTTGGCAGGTGGCGGCCGACGCCAATACGGCCGGCCAGGTCTATCCGGATCAAAGCCTCTATCCGACCGATGCGGCGCCGGAGCTGTGCCGGCGCATCAACAAGGCGCTCATGCGCGCCGACCAGATCGAGCATGCCGAAGGCGGCGCGAAGCGCGACTGGTTCGCGCCGATCGTGGCCGACGCCGAGGCCGGCTTCGGCGGGCCGCTCAACGCCTTCGAGCTGATGAAGGCGTTCATCGACGCGGGCGCGGCCGGCGTGCACTTCGAGGACCAGCTCGCATCCGAGAAGAAGTGCGGCCACCTCGGCGGCAAGGTTTTGATCCCCACCGCCGCGCACGAGCGCAACCTCACCGCGGCGCGGCTTGCCGCCGACGTGTGCGGCGCGCCGACGATCGTGATGGCCCGCACCGACGCCGAGAGCGCCAAGCTCATCACCTCCGACGTCGACGAGCGCGACCGCGAGTTCATCACCGGCGAGCGTACCGCGGAAGGCTTCTACCGGCTCAAGCCCGGCACCGGCTTGGCGCACTGCATCAGGCGCGGGCTCGCGTTCGCGCGCTACGCCGACCTGCTGTGGTGGGAGACCTCGACGCCCAATCTGGCGCACGCGCGCCAGTTCGCCGAGGCGGTGCACCGCCAGTTCCCCGGCAAGGCGATGGCCTACAACTGCTCACCCTCGTTCAACTGGCGCGCCAACCTCGACGAGGCGACCATCGCCAAGTTCCAGCACGAGCTCGGCGCCATGGGTTACAAGTTCCAGTTCGTGACGCTCGCCGGCTTCCACAGCCTCAATCACGGCATGTACGAGCTCGCGCGCGGATATCGCGCCCGCGGCATGTCGGCCTATTCGGAGCTGCAGCAGGCCGAGTTCGCCGCCGAGGCCGACGGCTACACCGCGACCCGCCACCAGCGCGAGGTCGGCACCGGCTATTTCGACCTCGTCAACATGACCATCAGCGGCGGCAACGCCTCGACCACCGCCATGTCGGAATCGACCGAGCACGCGCAGTTCGACCGGTCGGGATTGTCGGTCGCGGCCGAGTAGCGCCGCGTGACCAGAGCGCAGCAACCAAGGAGACGGACATGAGCACGCCTCAATACTGGGTCGTCGGCGGCGAGTTCGGATCGCTCAACTTCCACTCGCTGGTCCAGGGAACCCAGCAGGTCCGGGGGCCCTTCCCCACCCGGCTCGACGCCGAGGAGGCCTGGAGGGGGATCTCGGAAGAGTTCCGGCACAAGGCGAACTACCGCTTCACCATCGTGCGCGACGCGGCCCGCCAGGAGAGCGCGGCGGCCTGAACGCCGACGCGCTGCAGCGCGAGGGGCATCCGGGGTCCCGACGCGCGGCGCGCGATGGGATGTCCCGGGCGCTGCGCTGCGCCCGGGATACGGCTACAACGCCTCCCCCTTCAGCCAGCGCGCGCCGCGGGCGTAGAGCGCTTCGACCTCGGGACCGTCGAGGCCCGGCATGTCGCGCTTGACGGTGTAACCGATGCGGATCTGCAGGTAGGCGAGGTGGCGGTAGCCTTCGGGAAACTGCGCCAGCAGCCCGTGGTCGAGCTTGAGCTCGGCGGCCGGATCGACCGGATCGAGCCGGTCCTTTTCATAGATCGGCTGCCGCAGCATCAGCCCCCAGCGGCCGTCGCGCCGATCGAGAAAATCGTAGAACCGGCCGGTGCACACCACGTCGCAGTTGACGCCGTCGACCGGCGCGCGCTGCGAGATCGTCATCTTGGTCTGCGCGATGGCGCGGCTGCCGGCGAGCTCGATCGCCGAGCCGCCGAGGAAGTGCAGGATGCGCACGCCACGATCAAAACCCTCCTGGCTGACGCGCATGAAATCCTCATAGCCGCCCTGGAACCAGGTCGCCATCATGCGGCCCTCGGGGTGCCAGACGGTGCGGAAGCGGTCCCACAGCCTGGCATCGCGCCACACCGCCCAGTTCTCTACCAGCTCGCGGATCTTCGATCGCTCGACGGCCTCGTCGGTCATGTGATTCACACTCCGGATTTCGGCTATGATCACGGATTATCCGCGTTTTGGCCGCGCACGGAAACATGCCTACAGCCTTCATCCATGACCCGCCGCCGCAGCGGCTCGTCTTTGCCCCCGGCGCGATCGGCAAGGTGGCCGAGGAGACCGCCCGGCTCGGCATCGCGCGGGCGCTGGCGATTGCAACGCCCGGCAGCGGCGCGCGCCTCGGCGCACGTGTCGTCGCCGCGCTTGGCGAGCGCGCCGCCGGTCTCCACGCCCAGGCGGTGATCCACGTCCCGCGCGACGTGGCGGCAGCGGGGTTGCGGGCGACCAAGGAGGCCAACGCCGACGGGCTGATCGCGGTCGGCGGCGGCTCGGCGATCGGGCTCGCCAAGGCGATCGCGCACGATACCGCGCTGCCGATCCTGGCGGTGCCGACCACCTATTCGGGATCGGAGGCGACCATCATCTTCGGCCTCAGCGAGGGCGACCGGAAGGTGACGGCGCGCGACGCCAAGGTGCTGCCGCGCACGATCATCTACGACCCCGACCTCACCCGCGGCCTGCCGCCGGCCGTCACCGCCGCCAGCGGCATGAACGCCATCGCGCACTGCGTCGAGGTCTTGTGGGTGCCCGAGCGCACTCCGGCAACGGTTGCGTTCGCGATCGAGGGATTGCGGCGGTTCTGGCGATATTTGCCGCGCGCCGTCGCCGACGGCGAGGACGCGCAGGCGCGCGGCGAGTGCCTTGCCGCCGCATGGCTCGCCGGCGCCGCGCTTGCCGCCGGCAACGCCTTGCACCACAAGCTCGCGCACGTGCTCGGCGGTTACGGCCTGCCGCATGCCGAGACGCACGCGATCATTCTGCCGCACGTGACCCGCTTCAACCTCGCTGAAGCGGCGGACGCGCGGTCGCGCCTTTCCGAAGTCACCGGCGCAGACGATCCGGCCGGCGCCCTGCAGGCGCTGCTCGCCGGTTTTCCGATCCCGCAGCGGCTGCGCGAGGTCGGCTTCGACCGCGGCAGGATCGACGACGCCGCGGCGCAGATCGCGGCGCTCGGCATCACCGCTCCGCGTGCGGCCGGCGCAGCCGAAATCCGGGTGCTGCTGGCGGATGCGTACTGATAGGATCGCCGTCATTGCGAGCTGCCCACCAGCCTGGCGACCGATCCACCTGGATGAAAACTTGGGCAATGCCTCATCCGGAGGAGCGTCCGAAGGACCTTTCGAGAAGTCCGCAGCGACCTGCGTGCTTCGCCTTCGGCTCGCAATGACGGTGCAGTTACGGCGTCACTCCGAACCCGCCGCCGGACGAGAGCTCAATGCGGCCGGCAGCGATAGCCGCGGCCCAGCGTGCAGTCGCGCCCAGCCCTCCGAACGAGTAGAGGTGCGGCGCGACCCGGCCCAGCGCCGTGTCCGTGCAGGCGGCCGCGATCGTGCGGATGAGCCCATCCGGCGCCGCGCGGCTGAACACATGCTTGGCGAGACCGACGTGCTGCGCAAGCCCTTGCGCTGAGGCCGCAACGCCGCAGCGCTTGGCGTAGCGCAACAGCGCCGTGGCGCTGGTCGGCCCCGCCATCCCGATCCGGACCGGACAGTCGATCCCGTCGCCGCGCAGCCGCTCCAGCCAGTCAAGGATGGCCCCGGGATCGAACCCGAACTGCGTGACGATATGCACGGCGAGCCCGGTCGCCGCCGCGGCTTCAACCTTGGCGACGACCAGGCGCGCCAGCTCGTAATCCGAGATCCGCGGGTGACCGCCCGGATAGGCCGCGATACCGATTTCAACGACGCCGTGCTGCGGCAGCAGGCCGCTCTCGATGACGTCGATCGCCGCCGCGTAAGGCCCGAGCGGCCGCGCGTGGTCGCCGGCGACGAGCAGCGCCCGGCGAATGCCGGCTGATTCTGCAAGCCGCGCCAGCAGGCGGTCGAGCGCCTCCCGGCTAGCAAATCCGCGCGCCGCAAGGTGCGGCACCGGCTCAAAACCCGCCGCCCGCACCGCCGCGGCGATTTCGACCAGCTCCTCGCTGGGATGGGACGGGACGGCGCTGAGATAGAGCGGCGCCTCGGCCGGTGCCACCGCCTGCAGCGCCGCCAGATCGGCAGCCGTAGGGCGGGTGGCCTCGAGCGAATATCCGCGCATGAACGCGACGATCGTTGCGGCTTCCTCGGCGGGACTGCCGCGCGCGCTCGGCTCGGAGGTTTGCGAAACGGGAAGCATCGCGGGCCTCGGGTTTGCGCGGCCGGCGCTCACGCGCGCCGCCGCGAGATCACGTAGGACTCGTCGTAGAACCATAAGCCGCCGCGCTCCTGCAGCACGGCGCGGGTGGCATCGAGATAGCGGCCGTCGCTCACGGCACCGGCCAGCCGATCGTCCTCGATCTGCGCCACGTAGATCGCCGCGTTCCAGGCGGCGAACAGCGTCGAGGTTCCGATCGAGGCGGAAATCTCCGACGGCAGGGTATGCATATCGTAGCGGAACAGCGAACGGTTGTCGGCGTAGGCATTGAAATTGAGGTCGCGGCCGGCAGGGCCGAGCTCCTGCTTCACCGCCTTGAGGATCTGATGGCGATCATGGGTGAACGGATCGTCGTCCGGCCACAGCCGGTGGACGATCTCCATGCCGGGATCGTTGCCGTGCGAGTGGATCGCGATCAGCCGGCCCCCGGGGGCCAGCGCGCGGGCGAGCGGCGCGATCACCCGCCTGGCCTTGAACTCGAGTGGCGCGCGCGCGCGGTACGGCTGCGAGGCGAGCACGAGGTCATAGTTCGCCGTGGTTCCGCCCGGCCGCGGAATGATCGGATCGAGCAGGAAGCGGTGATCGTCGCGATAGATGACGAGGACAACCGGCCGTTCGTAGACCGGATTGGCGGTCTTGGGACTGATGCGCGCCTTCCAGTTCTCGGCCAGGAACGGCTCCAGGTCCAGGATCTGCGTGTCGAACGCGTGCGCCGAGTTTCCGATCAGCGGCAGCTCGTGCCAGACCAGGCTCGATGCCGCGCTCATCGACTTGACCACCAGCCAGGGGGCGTCGCCGTAGGCGAGATTGGTGAGCACGAGCACGGTCGCCGGATGCTCGAACAGCCGATCCGCCATCTTCTGCAGCGTGAGTCGAATGTCCTCGAGGCTGATCTCCTTGCCGACGACGTAGAACGGCATGGTCGGGAAACGGCTGTGCATCGCCCGCATCACCCGCGCCAGCACCGTGCCGTCGCCGATCCCGGCATCGAACAGCCGCACCGCCGGCGGGCGCGGATGAATGTTGGCGAGCTCGAGCGAGACGCGCTGCGCAATCACCGATTTCTCGCTGCAGGTGTTCACGAACAGCAGATATTTCTGCCGATTGTCGAAGAAGCGGAAATTGTGTTGCGGGTCGCGCTCGGCCAATGCCGCCTGCGCACGCGCCGCGAGGGCGCGATCGGCAGCCGGCGCCTCGCGCCGCCGCGCGATCACCGGCGGCCGGAACGCGTCGGCGTCGCGCGGCACCGCCATGAAGGCGCGGATCTGATCGAGCGTGTCGGTGGTGATGCGTCCGCCGTTGCGCAACCGCGTCGTCAGCTTGCCGTCATTGACGGCGTGACGGCCGAACGTCGACTCGGCAAGGCCGGTCTTCCGGCAGTAGTCGGAGATCTCGCGCAGGATGGTTTCGTTCATGCGCCCTGCCCTGCCCGCCGGCGTGTGATTTCCGTGGTGCACCGGGGCAAGCGAAGTGAGCGCCAGTGGGCAGCGTCCGTCAACCACAAACCGTCCCACTAAGGCGGTGGGCCGAAGAATGGGCCATTGCCCATACCGGTTTCCGCCGGCGCACCGGGCCAGCCAATGCGCAGGGGGCGCGTAATCAGACCGGGGCCCGCACGTTTGCGGTCGCAACGCGCTCCCGGGCCCGCGGGCCGCGCGGATCAGCCCTCGAACTCGATGACATAGAGGCCGGCGTTGTAGTCGGTGCAGTAGATGAGCCCAGCGGCGTCGACGAACACGTCGGCGGACTGGATCACCTGCGCGCGGTTCGGTCGGTGGTCGATCATGCGGGGCGGCGGCGGCGGAACCAGCGCGCCGACCTCGACCGGGCGATACGGGTCGGCGATCGCGAAGGCGCGCACGCCGGCGTTCTGGTAGGTCGCAAAGATCAGTTGCGAGCTCACGAAACTGCCCGGCCGATTCTCGTGAATGTTGTGCGGACCGAAATGCCCGCCCCTGCGCACGTAGTCGGCTTCCGCCGGAGTCGGAAACGTGGCGACGCTCACCGGGTTCTCCCGGACGCGGTTGTCGAACACCCAGATCAGCTTGAGCCCGTCCTCCTGATGGTCCAGCACCGCCTCGTCGAGCACGACGAGCAGCTCGCGGTCGGGCAGCGGCAGGCAGTTGTGGGTGCCGCCGCCGAACGGCGGCGACCAGTTGCGGTGAGCGAGCAACGTCGGCCTGGCGCGGTCGGCAACGTCGATCACCACCATGCCGGCGTCCCGCCAGGCCGCGTAGGCGGTGTCGCCGTCGATGATTGCGTGATGCAGCCCGTAGCGGCGCGTCGCGGGCCACGAGGGCACCTCGCCCGCCTTGCGGTTCATGCCGGTGAGCCAATAGCGGCCCGCCTCGCAAGGGCCGGCGGGGTCGCTCATGTCGACCGTCAGGAAGATATAGTCGGTAAAACCGTCGAGCAGCGCCGAGACGTAGGCCCAGCGACCGCCGGTGTACCAGACACGGTGGATGCCACCGCCCTCGACCGGCATGAATCCGATCTGCCGCAGTGCCGCCGGCCGCGAAATGTCGTAGACCGCAAGCCCTGCGCTCCAGTTGCGACCCGCGCCTCGCCCGCTCGAGGTGCCGACAGCGTCGCCGAGCTGAGCCTTGTAGTAGGCCTTCTCGTCGCCGAATTCGGCGGCTGCGAACATGTCTTTGGCGTTGATGACGAGCAGCAGCTCGTCATGCGTCTGCAGGTGGATGGTCCACGTGTTCTCCGGCGCCGGGACGTAAGCCGCCGGGCGCGGCCTCTTTGCGTCGCGCACGTCGACGACGCTGAAGCCCTTCGAGAACATGTGGCCGACATAGGCGTATCCACGATGCACCATGATCTGCACGCCGTCCGGCCGGCCGCCCTGGTCGGAGTGGCCGACGATGCGCATGTTGCGGGCGTAGTCCGGTTTCGGCAGGTCGCCGCTCATCGATACGCATCCAAGAAGTTCGGCACGGCGATCCAGTCCATCATGGCGCGCGGGTCCTGCAGCAGGGCGTGCATGGCGCGGTCTTCGTCGGTCGCCAGGTTGACGCCCATATGGGTGCCGAGCCTGCGGCTGTGCCTGACGATGATCTCGCCGATCGGCTGGCGAATGCGATTGTAGGCGGCGAGGCCTTCGTCGATGTCGTCGTGATCGCGCAATGCCGCCGCCAGCGCTTGCGCGTCGCACCCGGCTTTCGACACGCCGAAGCCCATATGCGGCCGCGCATTGGAGGCCGCGTCCCCGACCAGCGCCACGCGGCCGTCGACGACGCGCGGCGCGATGAAATCGTAGATCGGCGTGAAGAACGGCTGCGCGATCGCGCCCAGGCAGTCGTTGAGCGCCGGTGGCAGGCCGTGCTCGCCCTCCTGGCGCAGGGTCGAGATCAAGTCCCTGCGGATCAGCGGCGGGCGCACCGAATGGTCGTGCTGGTGGCCGGCTTCGTCGACGCACATCTCCTTCAGGCGCTCGGCGTCAGCCACGCGGTACCAGATGAAATTGAACCGTCGGTGCCCGGGACGAAGGTCGTTGTTGAAGCCGGATATCGGATAGCAGATGACCTCCTGCCGCGCCGGCAGGAAAAACGAAAAATAGGGAAACACCTCCGCGAGCGCGCGCGGCGAGAGGTCGGCTTCGTTTGGCGCTCCGCGCCAGATGTAGTAACCGGCATAGATCGGTTGCACGTCCGGCATGATCGCAGCGCGGACGCCGGAACGGATGCCGTCGCCGCCGACCAGGATGTCGCCGTGCTCGACCCGTCCGCCGGAGAAGTGGACGCGCACGCCGGCGCCGTCCTGATCGACGCGCTCGAAGTTCCAGCCGAGATGATAATGCGCCGCGTCGATCGTCATGCGAAGCAGCCGCTGCAGGCGATCCCAGGAGGTTAGTATCTGCGGCAGGCGCTTCTCGGCGATGACGCGGCCCTCGCGGTCGAGCGCGATGCGGGTCGTGACCGCCACGCCGAGGTCGTGGGTGCCGGCCCCGCTGCTTTCGAGCGCCTCGATCAGCTCCGGATGGGTGGTGATGCCGGCGCCGCGCCCGACGAGCTCCACCGACGAGCGCTCGTACACGTCGGTGTCCCAGCCGATCCGCCGCAGGAAGGCCGCGGCGAACAGGCCCGACATCGAACCCCCGATGATGATGGCGCGGCGCCTGCGCCGCGAAGACGATGGGCCCGGCATTTGGCCCAACCGAAACGCGCCGCGGCGCAAAGGTCAACCGGGCGATTGAGCCCCGGCAAAATCCGGGGCAAGCTTGCGGAACAGAGCCGATTGAGGGAGGGAAAATGCGACCGATCAGGCAGTGGCTGACCGCCGCGCTGGCCGCGATGGTGGCGCTCGCGGCGGGAATGGCGACCGCAGAGGCGCAGACCAAGAAGGTCATCCGCGTCAATCACGCCGGCGCCGACGACATCCTCGGCACCGAGCATCAGATGTTCTCCTGGGTGTCGCCAATTACGTGAACCAGAAGGCGCCGACGCTCGACGTGCGGCTGTTTCCCAACAGCGGGCTCGGCCAGTCGCGGCAGGTGATCGAGGCGATGCAGCTCGGGTCGGGTGCGAGCATGCATGTCGGCGGCATGGCCGAGTTCGCTAATTTCTGCCAGGCGAAGTGCGGCGTGATCGGGCTGCCGTTCATCTTCAAGGGTTACGACCACGTGCAGCGCGTGCTCGACGGGCCGGTGGGCGCCGCGCTGTCGGAGGAGCTCGACAAGGCCGGCTTCAAGGCGCTCGGCTACATGTATTCGTGGGGCTACCGCAACGTCGTGACCGCCAAGAAGGAGATCAAGACCGTCGCCGATCTCAAAGGCCTCAAGATCAGGACCATCCCGACGCCGGTCTTCGTCGGGGCCATCAACGCGATGGGTGCCTCCGCGACCCCGATGAACTTCGGCGAGGTCTACACCTCGATGCAGAGCGGCGTGCTCGACGGCTTCGAGCACACCGCCTCCACCACCCTGTCGTTCAAGTTCCACGAGATCGCCAAGTACGTGGCGATCACCCAGCACCTGATCGACCCGACCGTGGTCGCGTTCTCCAACAGCGAATGGAAGAAGCTCGACCCCAAGGAGCAGGCGGTGGTGATGGAGGGCGCCAAGCTCGCAATCGACATCGCGCGCGCGATGTCCTCGGTGCGCGAGACGGAAAGCTTCGCGCAGCTCAAGAAGCTCGGCATGACCATCACCTATCCGGACATGGCCGAGGCGCGCGCGAAGGCGGCCGAGGTGCAGAAGGAAATGGCCGCCAAGCTCAAGGCCGAGGATCTCCTGACGCAAATCCTCGCCCCGTGACTGGAGCTGTCCGGCAGGCCTGAGCCGGCCGGACCGCTTTGCGGACTATCTCGCCGTCATTGCGAGCCGAAGGCGAAGCAATCCAGGCAGCAGTGCCGCTTCTGGATTGCCTCGTCGCTGACGCTCCTCGTAATGACGCATTCAGCTGGCGAGTGAGACGATAATGAACCTTCACCCCAGGACACGACCCAGCAGCTGTTCGGGGAACGCATGAGAGCGATCTTCGCGGCGATCGATCGGGCCGTTGAAATTCTGGTGGCGGCGATCTTCGCCGCCATGGTCTTGATCGGCTTCTTCCAGGTCTTCAGCCGCTTCGCGCTCAATGCGACCCCGAGCTGGAGCGAGGAGATCCAGATCTTCGGTCATATCTGGCTGGTGTTCCTGGCGATCCCGATCGCCTACCAGCGCGGCGCGCATTTCACCGTCGAGGCGATCCGGCGGCAATATTCGACCGGAATGCACAAGGTGTTCGATCTCCTGGTCGAATTCCTGTGGGCGGGTTTTGCGATCGCGACCGCCTATTACAGCTACCGGGTCTCGCTCGTCGCCGGGCGCAACGTATCGCCCGGCCTCGAGATCCCGATGAGCTATCCCTATTACGGGATGATCATCGGCAGCGCGTATCTGCTGCTGGTGGTCCTGCGCCGCGTCGCCGGCGAGCCGCCGCCCGAGCCGACGCCCGAGCCGACGACGCCATGATCACCTTCCTGCTCACCTTTCTTCTCGCGACCATGCTGGTCGGGATTCCGATCCTGCTTTGCATGGCGTTGATCGGTTTCGTCGGGATGGCGTTGCTGCCCGAGGTGGTGATGCCGCTGTTCGCGCAGAAAATGTTTGCGCAGCTTGATTCCTTCACGCTGCTGGCGATGCCCTATTTCATTCTCGCCGGGTCGATCATGACGGCAGGCGGCATCAGCCGACAGCTGGTCGATTTTGCGCGCGCGCTGGTCGGTCACTTGCGCGCCGGCCTGGCGCATGCGTCGGTCGTGGCCAGCATGGCGGTCGCCGGCGTATCGGGCTCGTCCACGGCCGACGCGGCCGCGATCGGCTCGATCGTCATCCCGACCATGAAGCAGACCGGCTACAAGCCCGGCTTTGCGGCCGCCCTGATCGCGACCGCCGGCACGATCGGGGCGATCATCCCGCCCAGCATGACTATGGTCATCTACGGGGCGATCGCGCAGATCTCGATCGGCGGGCTGTTCCTCGGCGGGATCATCCCAGGCGTCCTGGTCGGGATCGCCCTGATGATCACGATCAAGCTCTACACCTACCACCCGAACTATCCGGAGCTGCGCGCGGTCACCGGACGCTTCGAGCTGTGCGCGCTGTGGCACTCGGTGCGCTCGGCGTGGTCCGGTCTGCTGGCGCCGCTCATCATTGTCGGCGGCATCCTGTCAGGCATCTTCACCGCCACCGAGGCCGGCGTCATCGCGTGCGTCTATGCGTTCGTCATCGGCTATTTCGTCGAGCGCAAGATCAAGCTGAGCGATCTCACCGCCATCCTGGTGGATTCCGCCATCACGACCGCGATGGTATCCGGCATCATCGCGGTGTCCGGCCCGATGGGCTGGCTGCTGTCGTATCTCGAGTTCAACGAGATCTCGCTCGCGTTCGTGACCTCGCTGTCACAGAACCCAACGGTCGTTCTCTTGATCATCGCCCTCGTCATGCTGCTGCTCGGCACCTTCGTCGACTCGCTGATCGTGCTGTTGGTGTTCGCTCCGGTTGCGATCAGTGTCAGCAAGACCTACGGGCTCGACGTCTATCAGGTCGGACTCGTGATGGTGATGTGCAACCAGATCGGCGCGGTCTCGCCGCCGACGGCCCCGCTGTTGTTCGTGACCACGAGCATCGCCAGGACGCCGATCGACCAGACCAACAAGCACGTCTGGACCTTCATGCTGGCCGAGACGGCCGTGCTGGTGCTGGTGATCCTGTTCCCGGGGCTGTCGTCGTGGATTCCGACCTATTTTCTCGGCTAGGCCGGATCTGCGGTCGTCGACGTCACGTTCTGCAACGCCAGGCCTCTCCCCGCCCCTTACGTCGTTCTGATAGAGTACCCTCGTCCGACGCGCCCAAGGCGCATCGATCGAAGCTAAGGGGAGGCCCAACCTCATGCGTGCCCTGTTGTTGCGATGCATGCTGATCCTGATCGGCACACCGGCCTTTGCGGTTGACGGCTTCGACTTGCCGGGGAGCGACTACACCAATTTCCCGGCGGCCTCGTTCCATGTTTGCCGCAACAGCTGCGGTGGCGACTCGCGGTGCCAAGCATGGTCTTGGGTCAAGCCAGGGTTCCAGGGCCCTGCGGCTCGCTGCTATCTCAAGAACCGTGTGCCGCAGCTGGTGAGAAACAATTGCTGCAATTCCGGGTCGGGCGCGAACATCCGAAGGCAGGATCTCACAGCCGAGGATAAGACCGACCGCCCCGGATCGGACATCAACAACTTTACGGTCCGGCAATGGAAGGAGTGCGAATCCGCCTGTGCCGGCGAGAGCCAATGCGCCGCCTGGAGCTATGTCCGGCCCGGCATCCAGGGACCGCAGGCGCGCTGTTGGATCAAGTCAGGCGTACCCAATCCCGTGGTCAACAGCGGCGCGATCTCGGGGGTGAAATGGCGGCCGCGCTCGGTTCGGATCGATTAATAGGCCGCCACCGTCCCCCGCTCGCCCGTCGAAATCCAGCGAGCGATCGCGCGGTTTTTCTGCATCAGCCTTCGGAAACAAACGTTTCCTCGCGCTTCTTCCGAATCGCAGGAACGAGCACCGAGGCCAGCAGCAGCGTCGCCGCCGCCAGCAGCGCCGCGCTCAGCGGCTCCCGTAGCAGAACCTCCGCGCGGCCCTCCGACAGCACGAGCGCGCGCCGTAGGTGCTCCTCGAGCGGCGGACCCAATATGAAGCCCAACAACAGCGGCGTCGGCTCGCATCCCAGCTTCAGGAACACGTATCCGAGCAAGCCGAACAGCACCATCAGGTACACGTCGAAGGTCGTGTTGCCGATGGAGAATACGCCGATGGCGCAGAACACCATGATAGCCGGATAGAGCAGATGGTACGGGACGGAGATCATGCGCACCCAGAGACCGATCAGTGGCAGGTTGAGGATGAGCAGGAGCACGTTCCCGATCCACATCGACACCACTACCCCCCAGAACAACGTCGCCTGCTCGGTGATGATGGTCGGGCCCGGCTGGATGCCCTGGATCATCAAGGCACCGATCATCAGCGCCATCACCGGGTTTGCCGGTATGCCCAACGTCAGCATTGGAATAAACGAAGTCTGCGCCCCGGCATTGTTGGCGGATTCCGGACCGGCCACGCCGGCGATGGCGCCGCGACCGAATTCTTCCGGCGCCTTCGAAAGCTTCTTTTCGAGCGAATAGGAGGCGAACGACGCGAGGATTGCGCCGCCGCCCGGCAGAATGCCGAGGGCAGAGCCGAGCACGGTGCCGCGCGCGATCGGGCCGACGATCCTTGCCCAATCCTGGCGCGACGGCAGCAGCCCCTTGACGCGCGTGATCGCGGCAGAGCGCGACCCCTCGTGCTCGAGGTTGGCGACGATCTCGGCGAGACCGAACATGCCCATGGCAATGACGACGAAACCGATTCCATCGGCGAGCTGGGGAAAACCGAAGGTGTAGCGGGCTTGGCCGGAATTGACGTCGGTGCCGACCAGCCCGAGCGCCAGGCCGATGACAACGGCGGCGAGCGCATGCAGGAGGGAGCCCCTCGCCAACACGATCGACGCCACCAGTCCCAGCACCATGAGCGAGAAGTACTCCGCCGGCCCGAAGCGGAGCGCGACCTCGGCCAGCGGAGGCGCGAACAGCGCGACCAGCAGCGTCGCCACCGTGCCGGCGACGAAGGAGCCGATCGCGGCGGTCGCGAGCGCGATGCCGGCCTTGCCCTGGCGCGCCATCCGATAGCCATCGAGCGCGGTGACCACCGACGCGGATTCACCCGGAAGGTTGATGAGGATCGCGGTGGTCGATCCGCCATACTGGGCGCCGTAGTAGATGCCTGACAGCATGATCAGCGCGGACACCGGCGGCAGGCCGAATGTCATCGGCAGCAGCATGGCGATGGTCGCGATCGGGCCGATGCCGGGCAGCACCCCGACCGCCGTGCCGAGAAAGACGCCGACCAGGCAATAGAGCAGATTCGCCGGGCTCATCGCCGTCTGCAAGCCGAGCGCAAGATTGGCGAGCACGTCCACGGAAACAGACGCCTATCCGCCAAACCAGGTGCCGACGAGCGGCATCGGCACGCCCAGGCCTTTGACGAAGACGATGGCGCACAATGCGACCAGCCCGACCAGGGCGGCGATCGAGGTGGCGTCGAGCCTCGAGTTGCGGCTGGCCATTGCGCCAACCGCGATCAGGCATGCGAGGGCGATCAGCAGGCCGGCGCGAGGGAGCAGGACGCCGAACAGCGCGGTCGCGCCGAGCACCAGCGTGAGCGGCCGCCAAGCAAACCCCGAGATCGGCTCCCCGGGGCGCAGGAACGCGCGGCCGACGGAGACGAGACCGAGCACGGCGAGAACGGAGCCGAGCGCCGTCGGGAAATAGCCCGGCCCCATGCGTGCGCTGGTGCCTTGCGGGTAGTTCCGGCCGATCAGGATCACCGCAATCGCCAGCGCCAGATAGATGGCGCCGGCCCAGAAGTCGCGCGGGTTGCGAATGCGCATCGCGTCGGCCTAGCGGATCAACGCCGGCGGGGCTCGATGCCGGCGCAAGATGGCGCCGCGCTTCACGGCACGCCGACGGCGCTAGTTGAGCTTCGCTCCCGACGCCTTGACCGGCTCCGCCCAGCCTTGGACCTGTGTCCGAACGAAGTCGACGAACTCGGCCTGCGACATTTTTCTCACCGTCAGGCCCAGGTCATTGAGACGCTTGACCAGCTCCGGGTCGTCGAGCGAGGCCTGAATTGCGGCGTGCAACTTCTTTCCGACCGCATCCGGCAGTCCGGCCGGGGCAGAGACGCCGATGAAGTTCTCCGCCAGCAGGTACGCCATCCCCGCCTCGCCCACGGTCGGAATGTCGGGCGCGACATGCGAGCGGGTGCGCGAGGTCACGGCCAGCGGCCGCAGCTTCTCGGCTTTGATGTGCGGCACGTTCTGCGGCAGCGTATCGAACGAGAAGCTCATCCGGCCGGCAATGAGGTCGGTGATCATCGGCGCGCTGCCGCGGTAGCCGACGTGCTCGATATTGAGACCGTGCTGTTTCTTGAACGTCTCGCCGAGGATATGACCGATCGAGCCGACCCCGCCGGAGCCGTAGAACACCTTCTTGTCCTGCGCCTTGATCCAGGCAATGAGCTCGGCGAGGCTCTTGGCCGGAACGGACGGATGCGCCATCACCACGTCCGGCACGGTGGCGACCAGACTCACGTGCGTGAAGTCCTTGATCGAATCGTAGGGCGCGGGCTCCAGCATGTTGGGCGCGAGCGAGATCGGCGTCGTGTTCGACATCAGGAGGTTGTGGCCGTCGGGCGCGGCGCGGAAGATCTCGGCCGCCGCAATGGTGCCGCCGGCGCCCGGCTTGTTGTCGACGACGACCGGCTGCCCGAGATGCTTTTGGAGCGGAACGGCGAGCGCGCGCGCGGTCACATCGCTCGAGCCGCCGGGCGGGAACGTCACCACGATCCGGACTGGCTTGTTGGGATAATCCTGCGCCAGCGCCGGCATTCCGACGAGCGCCGCCGTCAACGCGAGCAGCGCGCATGCGGCCTGAAACCTGATGTTCACGTTTGCCTCCCTGCAAAAAGTAGCCAAGGATTCCCAAGCAAGAAACGGGCCTGAAGCGCGGCCGGCGGCCGGCTTCAGGCGCATCGCTCAGGCACCCCCCCTGAAACAGGAATATCCCCACGGCGTACATTTCATCGGCAGATGATAGTGCGCCTCCGGATCGGCCAAGCCGAAACGGTACGAGACCACATCCAGAAACGGCACCGCGGCCGTCGCGCCGATCGCGTCGCGATAATACGCCGCGACGTGAAAGCGCGCGTCATAGAAACCGGGCTCGAATCTCCGGTCGAGCGCCGGATCGGACAGCAGACCTTTGCTGGAGATGTTGCCGCCGGCGATGAGCCGGACGGAATCGCCGGCGACCGCGAACAGCTCGACGCGCATGCCGGCCGCCACAACCCCGCGGGAGACGTCGACGACGTGAATGGAAATTCCAGGCATCGGCCCGCTCCCAACGCGCTTGGCGATCGCGTGGAAGCGATTCTGTTCTGACGCTCGCTCGCTGGCAAGCCACACTCGCGGTTGCGGCGCAATCCGGTCACTTTCCCGTTTTCGTGCGCGTCGGGCCGCTTCGGACAAATCCGAAAGGGGCGGAGCGGCCGAGGACTTTCGCCACGGATCTCGCCGCTGCCGCGGCGCACGGCGAGCACTACGGTCCACCAGCAACGTTCGACAATCGCCGCTTTCGCCTCAGTGCGGCCTCCGTCCGCCGTCGAGCGCCTGCAGAATGGCATTGGCGATCGCGTCGGTCCCGTCGCGGCCGCCGAACTCGCACGGCTTAAGCCCGTTCGCGAATGCGCCGTCGACGGCACGGTCGATGCGCTGCGCAGCTTCCGCCGCCGCCGGGTGATCGTGCCGCTCGGCCAGCCAGTCGAGCATCATGGCGGCCGACAGGATCATGGCGGCCGGGTTGGCCTTGCCGCTTCCCATGATGTCCGGGGCGGTGCCGTGGCAGGGCTGGAACACCGCATGGGTGTCGCCGATGTCGGCGGAGGGCGCCATGCCCATGCCGCCGATCAGCCCGGCAGCGAGGTCGGAGAGGATGTCGCCGAACATGTTCTCGGTGACCAGCACGTCGAAATCCCATGGCCGGCGCACCAGCGCCGCCGCGCAGGCGTCGATATAGATGTGGTCGGCCTTCGCATCGGGCTGGCGGGCGCTGCGCTCGTCGAAGATCTGGCGGAAGTAGGCGAAGGCGCGAAACACGTTGGCCTTGTCGACGCAGGTGCACACCCCCTTGCCGCCGCGCGCCTGGCGCCGCGCCGCCAGCCGCAGCGAGAAATCGAACAGCCGCTCCGAAGTCTTGCGCGTGATCACCATGGTCTCGCGCGCGTCCTCCTCGGTGACGACGCCCTTGCCCATCGAGGCGAACAGCCCTTCGGTCGACTCGCGGATGATCACCAGATCGATGCCGCGCTCGGCCGCGCCGACAATCGGGCTCGGCACCCCGGGAACGAGCCGCGCCGGCCGCACCCCGGCATAGAGATCGAAGATGAAGCGCAGTTCGATCTGCGGCGCGATCTCGGTGCCGTCGGGATAGCGGATATGTGGCAACCCGCAGGCCCCGAGCAGGATCGCATCGGCCTGCTCGCAGAGCCGGACAGTCGATTCCGGCAAGGCCGTGCCGTTCTCGCGATAGTGGCCGGCGCCGGCCGGGGCCTCGGTGAAGCGGAATTTCAGGCCGGACGTCGTCGATTCAAGCTTGCGCAGCACCTCGAGCGCCGGTGCCATCACCTCCCGACCGATGCCGTCCCCCGGCAACACGGCAATGTGGAAGCTGTCGTTGGCGCGCATGGATTTCCTCGGGCTGGGGGCAATGGGAAAACGCCAGCCACCATACCGGCTGTCTGCAGCCGCGCAATCCGACTAATGACGAACATTGCCGATTGACCAAGCTCGCGGTAAGCACCGCTGCGACACCCTGTCCAGCCGCACTGGGAGGCATCATGATGACGCTGCAGAGCAAGGCGCAGGCGCCGGACGCAACGCTTTCGTTCGACAACATCGTGGCCGGCAAACGGGCGCCCGCGCGGGACGGCCAGACGCTCGACGTCATCTGCCCGTCCGACGGCAAGCCTTTCGCCGCCATGCCGCGCTCCGGTGCGGCCGAAATCGATGCCGCGGTCGCGGCGGCGCGCAACGCGTTCGAGGCCGGCGCCTGGGGCAGGCTCACCGCGCTCGAACGCGGCCGGCTGCTGATGCGGCTCGGGGAAGCAATCGCGGCGCAGCAGGACGAGATCGCGGCGCTTGAAAGCCGCGATACCGGCAAGCCGCTCAAGCAGGGCAAGGCGGACGCGATCGCGGCGGCGCGTTATTTCGAGTTCTACGGCTCCGCCGCCGACAAGGTGCACGGCGAAACCATCCCGTTTCTCAACGGCTACACGGTCGCGGTCTTCCGCGAGCCGCACGGCGTCACCGGCCACGTGATCCCGTGGAACTATCCGGCGCAGATCTTCTGCCGCTCGGTCGCGGCTTCGCTCGCGATGGGCAATGCCTGCGTGGTCAAACCGGCTGAGGACGCCAGCCTCACGCCGCTGCGGTTTGCCGAGCTCGCGCTCGAGGTCGGCTTTCCGGAAGGGGCGCTCAACGTGGTGACGGGGATCGGCGAGGAAGCCGGCGCCGCGCTCGCCTGCCATCCGGGCATCGACTTCATCTCGTTCACCGGCAGTCCCGAAGTCGGCACCCTCATTCAGGCCGCGGCGGCGCAGAACCATATCGGCTGCACCCTCGAGCTCGGCGGCAAGTCGCCCCAGGTCCTGTTCGCCGACGCCGACATCGAGGCGGCGGCGCCGGTGGTGGTCGCCGCGATCGTGCAGAACGGCGGGCAGACCTGCTCGGCCGGCTCGCGCGTGCTGGTCGAGCGTTCAGCGTACGACGATTTCGTCGGCGTAATAGCCGAGCGCTTCCGTGCCGTGCGCGCCGGCAGCCACGACATGGATCTCGACCTCGGCCCAATGATCAACGCCGGGCAAAAGCAGCGCGTCGACGGCTACCTGGCGCGCGCGCGTGCCGACGGCATCCCGGTGATCGCGCAAGGTCGCATCGCCGACGGCGTCCCGTCGGGCGGCTATTACGTGACCCCGACGCTGTTCGGCCCGGTGCCGCAGGCCAATCGCCTCGGCTGCGAGGAGGTGTTCGGGCCGGTACTCTCGGCGATGCCGTTCGAGGACGAGGCCGACGCCATCCGGCTGGCCAACGCCACGCCTTATGGCCTCGTCGCCGGAGTTTGGACCCGCGACGGCGCGCGGCAGATGCGCATGGCCAAGGCGATCCGCGTCGGCCAGGTGTTCGTCAATGCCTATGGGGCCGGCGGCGGCATCGAGCTGCCGTTCGGCGGCTTCAAGCGCTCCGGCCACGGGCGCGAGAAAGGATTCGAGGCGCTGTACGAGTTCTGCGCCACCAAGACTGCCGTGTTCCGGCACGGCTAATCCGTCATTGCGAGCCGAAGGCAAAGCAATCCGACGCCGCGTCGCCGCAACTGGATTGCTTCGCCGCTTCGCTCCTCGCAATGACGCATGCAGGCACATCAGAAAGGAATTCACATGCGTCTTGCCGATAAGGTCGCGATCGTCACCGGTGCAGGCTCAGGGATGGGCACGACCATCGCCGAGACCTACGCGCGCGAGGGGGCGCGCGTCGCCGTGCTCGACATCAACGAGGATGCGGCGCGCGCGGTGGCGCGCGGGATCGGCAATGCGGCGAGCCCGATCCGCTGCGACGTGCGCAGGGCGGCCGACATCGCGGCGGCGGTGAAAACCACGCAGCAGGCGTTCGGGCGGATCGACATCCTGGTCAACAATGCCGGCGTCACCCATCGCAACAAGCCGGTGCTCGAGGTCGAGGAGCAGGAATTCGACTGGGTCTTCGACGTGAACGTGAAGGGGGTGTTCCTGTTTTGCCAGGCGGTGATCCCGGCGATGCGCGCGCAAGGATCGGGCGTGATCATCAATATCGGCTCGACCGCGGGCCTGCGGCCGCGGCCGGGCCTCAGCGCCTACAACGCCACCAAGGGCGCCGTGCACCTGTTGTCGAAGACGCTCGCGGTCGAGCTTGCGCCCGACAAGATCCGGGTGTGCACGATTGCACCGGTCGCAACCGACACGCCGCTGCTGCCGACCTTCCTCGGGGAGGACACGCCCGAGCGGCGGGAGAAATTCGTCTCGACCATCCCGCTTGGCCGGCTCGCCCAGCCGGGCGATATCGCCAACGCGGCGCTGTTCCTGGCCTCCGACGAGGCGCGTTTCATGACCGGAAATATTCTCGAGGTCGACGGCGGCCGCTGCGTGTAGCCGACGCAAATTTGACCGCGATCAGCTCTGCATGCCCCAGCGGCGCACCGTGGCGTTCTCGATGCCGCGGAAGATCACGCTTTCGACCACCAGGCCGATGATGATCACGGTGAACAGCCCGGCGAACACCGAGGCGGTCTCGAGCTGATTGCGGTTCTCGAAGATGAACCAGCCGAGCCCGCCCGAGCGCGAGGAGACGCCGAACACCAGCTCGGCGGCGATCAGCGTGCGCCACGCGAACGCCCACCCGATCTTGAGCCCGGTGAGGATCGACGGGAACGCGGCCGGCACCAGGAGGAAGGCCACGTAGGAGAGCCCGCGCAGGCCGATGTTCTGCCCGGCCATGCGCAAGGTCGGGCTCACCGAGGTAAAGCCCGAATGGGTGTTGAGCGCCACCGCCCACAGCACCGAGTGGATGATCACGAATACCAGGCTCTTGTAGCCAAGCCCGAACCACAGCAGCGCGAGCGGCAGCAGCGCGATCGCCGGCAGCGGGTTGAACATCGAGGTGAGCGTCGACAACAGATCGGTACCGACGCGGGTCGAGACCGCCAGCGTGGTGAACACCGCGGCGAGCGCGAGCCCGATGCCATAGCCCATCAACAGCACCTGGATCGAGGTCAAGGTGCGCTCGATCAGCGGGCCGCGCGTGACCGCCTCCCACAGCGCGGTGAGCGTTTCGGTCAGCGTCGGAAACAACAGCGGGTTCGCCACCCAAGTGGCGTAGGCCTGCCAGATCGCGCCGAGCACGACCAGGATCACCAGCCGTCGGACGAAGGTGTTCTCGGACAGCCGCTCGAACAGCGACAGCGGCCGCGCCGCGTCGCCGATCGCGCCCACGGCGTCGAGCCGGACGGTGCGTTCCGGACGCTTCGGCGGCGACAGTCGCAGCGCTTGCTCAGACATGATGCACCTCCGCGGCGAGCGCGGTCTCGACCTTGTCGGCGAACAGCTCGCTATGCACGCGTTTGTGGACGGCTTCGAATGCGGAAGTGCCGATGTCGGCGAAGCCCAGATGCTCGACGTCGAGCTCGGCCTTCACCTGTCCGGGGTGCGGCGACATCAGCAGGATGCGGCTGCCCACCAGCAGGGCCTCCTCGATCGAATGGGTGACGAAGATGACGGTGAAGCGCACGTCGTCCCAGAGCGCGACCAGCTCTTCCTGCATCTTGCGGCGCGTGAGCGCGTCGAGCGCGGCGAACGGCTCGTCCATCAGCAGCACCGCCGGCTCCATCGCGAGCGCGCGGGCGATCGCGACCCGCTGCTTCATGCCGCCCGACAGCATGTGGGGATAGACGTTCTCGAACCGCGTGAGGTTGACCTTGGCGAGCAGCGCGCGGGCGTGGTCGACCGCCTCGGCGCGCGGCATTTTGCGGTTGTGCGTGAGCGGAAACAGCACGTTTCCGAGCACGGTGCGCCACGGCAGCAGCTGGTCGAATTCCTGGAACACCATCATCCGGTCGGGGCCGGGCCGCTCGATGGCGCGGCCGTTGAGGCGGATCGAGCCCTCGACCGGCGCCATGAACCCCGCGATCGCCTTCAACAGCGTCGACTTGCCGCAGCCCGACGGGCCGAGCAGCACGAACCGGTCGGCCTCGTAGACCTCGAAGCCGACCCGCCAGGTCGCGGTAACGAGGTGCTGCTTGGTCTTGTACTGCAGCGTGACGTCGTCCACGACCAGAAGCGGCGCAACCCCCTGGGTCAGTTTTTGCCCGGCCACAGCGGGAACGTTCAGCATTCCCTCACCTCCCATAGCACCGCCCTGTTGACATCGGCGGCCGCGGCCGTCAACGCAAACCGGGTTAGGCTTGGGACGAGCCTATCCGCTGTAGTATCGTGTTGGGAAGCATGCAGGCCCCGCGCCCGACCGGCGCGGGCGAGTGTCTCAAGGCACCATCATTGCAAGCAGCGTGAGCGACGAAGCAATCCGCGCTCGGGCCGCAATGGCGGTGCAAGATCCGTCGCAAGGGAGGTTGTTCAATGCTTCATAGACTTGCCATTGTCGCCGCGCTCACCGGTGCGGTACTCGCCCCGTTCGAGGCCCGCGCCGAGGCCAACGTCGTGCGCGTCGCCAAGCAGTTCGGGCTCGCCTACACGCAATACATGGTGATGGAGGACCAGAAGCTGATCGAGAAGCACGCCAAGGCGGCGGGCCTCGACATCACCACCGAATGGGCGACCTTCCGTTCCAGCGACGTGATGAACGACGCGCTGATCTCCGGCACCATCGACTTCGTCTCGCTCGGCATCCCGGGCCTGGTGACGATCTGGTCGAAGACCAAGGGCAACATGGACGTCAAGGCGGCGACCGGGCTCAACGTCTCGCCGCTGATGCTGCTGGTGCGCGACCCCGACATCAAGTCGGTCAAGGACTTCAAGGATCATCATCGCATCGCATTGCCGGCGGTGAAGGTCTCGATGCAGGCGATCATCCTGCAGATGGCCGCTGCCAAGGCGTTCGGCGACGCGAAGTTCAATGCGCTCGACCATCTCACCGTCTCGATGGCGCATCCGGACGCGACCGCCGCGATGCTGGGCGGCAAGAGCGAGGTCGTCGCCAACTTCTCGTCCTCGCCGTTCCAGTACCGGCAGATGAAGAACCCCGGCATCCGGCGCCTGCTCACCAGCACCGAGCTGTTCGACGAGCCGCTGTCCTTCAACGTGATTGCCACGACCTCGAAATTCCGCACCGAGAACCCGAAGCTCTATGCGGCGTTCCTGGGGGCGCTCAAGGAGGCGACCGATTTCATCAACGCCGACAAGCGACGCGCGGCGGAAACCTATCTGAAGATGAGCGGCGACAAGACCCCGATCGAGGACATCATGGAGATCCTCGCGGACCCGGCGATCATCTACAACACCAAGGTCGGCGGCATCGGCCCGTTCGTGAGCTTCATGGCCAAGACCGGCGCACTGCGCAATCCGCCGGCCGACTGGCGCGAGATGTTCTTCCCCGAGGCGCTGGCGGGCTCGGGCAGCTAGTCCGCACGCCCATGACGCTCAGCATTGATGCGGCCCGGACGCTTCCCGCCGACGGCGCCGACGGCACGCTGATCGGCCGCGTCTGGCGTCCCGATGCCGGCGGCCCGTCGGTCGTCGCGGTGCGCCCCGACGGCGTGCATGACATCACCGCGGCGTTCGCGACGGTGCGGGACCTGTGCGAGGCACAAGATCCCGCCGCCGCGGCCGCCGGCGCCGCCGGCGAGCGGATCGGCGACCTCGCATCGATCCTGGCCGACACGCCGGAGGCCGAACGCAGTGGCGGGCGCCCGTTTCTGCTGGCGCCGCTCGACCTGCAGGCGATCAAGGCCGCCGGGGTGACGTTCGCGATCTCGCTGCTCGAGCGGGTGATCGAGGAGCAGGCGCGCGGCGCGCCGGAGCGCGCGGCGGCCGCCCGCGCCGAGGTCGAGGCGGCGCTGGGCGGCGCCGTTGCCGGCCTGGTGCCCGGCTCGGCCGAGGCGATGGAGCTCAAGAAGCTGCTGCAGGCGAAGGGACTATGGTCGCAGTATCTCGAGGTCGGCATCGGCCCCGACGCCGAGATCTTCACCAAGGCGCAGCCGATGAGCGCGGTCGGCACCGGCGCCGCCATCGGCATCCTTCCGGCGTCGAAGTGGAACAATCCGGAACCGGAGATCGTGCTGGTGGTCAATTCGCGCGGCACCATCGTCGGCGCGTCGCTCGGCAACGACGTCAACCTGCGCGATCTCGAAGGCCGCTCCGCGCTGCTGCTCGGCAAATCGAAGGACAACAACGCGTCCGCCGCCGTCGGCCCGTTCATCCGGCTGTTCGACCGCACCTTCACGCTCGACGACGTCCGCCGCGCCGAGGTCAAGCTCACGGTCGAAGGCGCCGACGGGTTTCGCCTGACCGGGTCGAGCCAGATGTCGCGCATCAGCCGCGATCCGGCGCGGCTGGTCGCCGAGATGATGGGCGCACACCACCAGTATCCCGACGGCGCCGCGCTCTATCTCGGCACGATGTTCGCGCCGATCGCGGATCGCGATGCGCCCGGACAGGGCTTCACGCACCATGAAGGCGACGTCGTCACCATCGCGTCCGACCGGCTCGGTGCGCTCACGAACGTCGTGACGACGTGCGAGCGCGCGCCGCCGTGGAGCTTCGGCACCGCGGCACTGATGCGCAATCTGGCCAAGCGCGGATTGATCTGATTCCTCGGCGTCGTTGCGAGGACCGCAGCGACATCGGAGCAATCCAGGCGACACCGTCGCACTCGGTTGCTTCACCTTTCACTCGCCATGACGAGGAACCGGCCCCCGGCCTACTCCATATGCCAGCCGTGGGTAAGGAGCACCGACTGGCCGGTCAGTGCGTTGGTCGGGAACGCCGCCAACACGAAGGCGATCTGAGCCACGTCCTCGAGCGTGGTGAACTCCTTGTCGACGGTCTGGCCGAGCATGATGCGCTCGACCACCTCCTGCTCGGAGATGCCGAGCGTCTGCGCCTGCTCAGGAATCTGCTTCTCGACCAGCGGGGTCTTGACGAAGCCCGGGCAGATCACGTTGCTGCGCACGCCGTATGCGGCACCCTCCTTGGCAACGACGCGGGCAAGGCCGAGCAGCCCGTGCTTGGCCGTGACGTATGCCGCCTTCAATGGCGAGGCTTCCTTGGAGTGCACCGAGCCCATGTAGATGATCGATCCGCGGCGCTGCCTGTACATGTGCGGCAGGCACGCCTTGGTGGTCAGGAACGCGCCGTCGAGGTGGATCGCCAGCATCCTTTTCCAATCGGCGAACGGGAACTCCTCGACCTTGTGGACGATCTGGATGCCGGCGTTGCTGACCAGGATGTCGACGCCGCCCCAAGCGCGCACCACCTGGGCGACGCCGGCATTGACCGCGTCCTCATCCGCCACGTCCATCGCAAGGCCCATCGCGGTGCCCGGCCCGCTGGCGGCGAGCTTCTCGGCGGTCGCATTTGCGAGATCGAGCTTGAGATCGGCGATGGCGACCTTGGCGCCGGCCTCGACGAAGCGTTGGGCGATGGCGGCGCCGATGCCGCCGGCGGCTCCGGTGACGATAGCAATACGGTCTTTGAGATCCACGGTTGAGGCTCCTTCGGTTTCGCTTGTTCGAGCAGCAGCTCGACAGGGCTTACGTCACCGCGATGACGGCGGCTGCGATCGCGTCGCGCAAGCGTCGGGGATCGAGCGGGAACACCGCGCGCGGCGTGCCGGCAGCCGCCCATACCACGTCATGGCGCAACAGATCCTCGTCCAGGTAAGTTGCGAGCGGCCGGTCGTGTCCGAACGGCGGCACCCCACCGATGGCAAATCCGGTGATGCGGCGCACGGCGTCGGCATCCGGCCGCGTCAGCGGCTCGCCGACATGCCGGGCGACGCCGTTCTCGTCGACCCGATTGGTGCCCGACACGAGCAGCAGGTACGGCGTTCCGCTGTTGGCACCGACGAACACCAGCGACTTGACGATCTGCCCGACCGTAACCCCGCAGGCGGCTGCCGCCTGCTCGGCCGTACGGGTGGAGGCCGCCATCTCGCGCACCGCCACATCGAGCCCGAGCATGGTGGCTGCTCGTTGCACTTTCGCGGCACTCGCCGGCAGGTCATTCATGGTCGCGTCCGATATGGGATCTCGAGCGTGGGAAGCAGGTTCTCCGGCGCCTGCGCCGTCTCTGTGTCACGGTCGGCCGGCGATATTTTGTTAACCATGACGGAGAGCGAGCATGCAATCCCTGCGCACCCGGCGGCCGAGATCGCCCGCTGGCGGCAGCGTGGTCACTCGATTCGCTGATTTATTGAGGATCTTTGAGGCGTGCGCCAAGCGCCCGCCCGCGCGCCATGCGCACGCGAAATGTGCGGGCGTGGGCACGCACCGCTGCGCGGTGCTTCGCCCATCCGAGAGACCCCTACCCCTGAAGCATCTGGCGGCCGAGCTCGACCACGCCGCCGGTCGCCGCAGCCAATCCGCGCGAAATCGCCTCGCACCGCCATCCGCCGGGCCGGCCTTCGATGCGATAGAGGTTGTAGCTTGCGCGTTCGTGATCCTCCGCAAGGGATGCCGACGCCGACGGTACGCCGACCGCGGGAATGCGGCCGGCAGGACCGTCGAGCCAAGCGAGCGAGTGCACATGGGTGTGGCCGTGCAGCACGAGCTCGGCCCCGTGCTCGCGCAGCACCTGCCGGAAGGCGGCAGCGTCGGTGAGCTTGCGCAACCGGTCGGCCTCGAACGGCGCCGGCGGATGGTGCAGCAGCACGACGCGGAAGACGCCCTCGGCGGCAAGGCCGGCGAGGCGCGCGCCCAGTTCGCGCAGCTGATCGGGCCCGAGCTTGCCGGTTGCCATGAACGGCGCCGTCGGCGCCGCCGTGGACAGTCCGACGAGCGCCACCGGCCCGCGCCGCCGCACGAACGGGAAGCGGCCGGCCGGCGCGTCAGCCGGGTCGTCGCCGCGCATGTACTCGCCCCAGTGACGATTCGAATGCTCCATCGTGGCGCGCACGTAGGTGTCGTGATTGCCGGGGACGAAGGTCACGCGGTCGGGTGGCCCGACCCGGGCAAGGAAATCGAGCGCGGGCGCGAATTCGCCGGGCAGCGCGATGTTGACGAGATCGCCGGTGACGGCGACGTGGTCGGGCGCGTTGGCTTCGAGATCGCGCACGATCGTTTCGAGGATCTCGAAGCGATGCTCGTGGCGGCGGCCGCGGTGCCAGTTGAGGAAACCGAGCGCGCGCTTGCCGGCGAGCTCCGAGAGCCGCGGGCGCGGCAGCGGCAGGTGCGGATCGGAAAGGTGCGCCAGGACCGGCATCGTCGGCTCAGGAACTGCCGATCAGGATGCCGGCGAGAAACACCAGCGCGCCGCCGACCATCACCTGGAACGCCGCCGACAGGAACGGGGTGTCCATGTAGCGCCAGCGGATCCAGGAGATGATAGCGAGCTCCACCACCACGACCGCGACCGCCAATGTCGTCGCGGTCCAGAAATCCGGAATGAGGTAGGGAAGCGTGTGGCCGATGCCGCCGAGCCCGGTCATCACCCCGCACACCGTGCCGCGCAGCAAGGGCGCGCCGCGCCCGGTGAGCGAGCCGTCGTCGGAAAGCGCTTCCGCAAACCCCATGGAGATGCCGGCCCCGACCGAAGCTGCGAGCCCCACCAGGAAGGTCTCCCAGGTGCTGTGGGTCGCGAACGCGGCCGCGAACAGCGGCGCGAGCGTCGACACCGAGCCGTCCATGAGCCCCGCGAGACCGGGCTGCACGTATTGCAGGACGAACATGCGCCGCGCCGTCTCGTCCTCCTTGGCGCGGACCGCGTCGGTGAGGATGCGCTCGTCCAACCTGTGCGCATGGCTCTCGTGCCGGTCCTCCGCTTCCGCCAGCTCGATCAACAGCTTGCGGACCGACGCGTCGCGCGTCGCCGCGGCGGCCTTGCGATAGAAGCGCGCCGTTTCGTACTCCATCGCCGCCGCGTATTTTCGGACCTCGTCGACGCCGAGCGAGCGCACCAGCCAATGCGGCCGCCGCCGCACGAACCCCTTCACATCCTGCCGGCGAATGAGCGGCAGGTATTCGCCGAACTTCCCGCGGTAGAGATCGAACAGCATGGTGCGGTGGCGGACTTCTTCCTCCGCCATCGCATCGAAGATCTCGGCCGAGGCGGGGAACGGATCGCGCAAGCCCTCGGCGAAGTCGCGGTAGATACGGCTGTCCTCCTCTTCGCTGGAGATTGCCAGCGCCAGGATCTCCTGCTCGGAAAGGTCGGCGAACCGCTTCATGCCTGATCCCCATCCCAGGTCGCCCGATCGGCGCATGATCCGGCGAAAGCCCGCACCCTGGGAGCTGATCCGAGGAACGCCGGCGCGCCAATCGAAGAAGCGACAAATCGCAGCGGACTCTACGGCGCGGTCCGATTCACTTGAAGCGGATCGGCCCCGATAGGGCTGCGTCACCATGCGGCAGGATGAGCACACGAAGAAAGACGGCGCCCCGGGGGGAGGGGGCGCCGTCGTACACGGCGGACGAGGGAGGAGGAGCCCGCCGTGGGGGAACTTCGTGTGCATGAGATAGGCGCCGGGTTACCGGTTGACAAAGCGAATGACCACAAGGCAGCCATGCGATGATCGCGGGGCTTGGCAGCATGGTCGCGACTTAGCGAGCCGCGGGAGTGAAACCCCAAGTGAGCCCAGCGTGATCTTGGGTTTGACGTTCTTCGTCGGAGCACCGCGGAAAACTTCGAATCCACCACGGCAGTCGCCAGGAGACCCGCAATGGCGATCGAGCGTCTACGCGATGCGGCTGGGCCGCGCCTGCAGCGCCTCCTGCACCTCTACTGGCGGGTCGCGCGCGGCCTGACGCTGGGGGTCAAGGGCCTTGTCATCAGCCCAGCCGGCGACGTGTTGCTGGTCAAGCATTCCTACGTGGCGGGCTGGCATTTGCCCGGCGGTGGTGTTGAGCCCGGCGAGACGCTGGTGGACGCGCTTGCGCGCGAACTGGCCGAAGAGGGCAACGTCACGCTGCTCGCGGTGCCTCAGCTCTACGGCATTTATCTCAATGACAGCGCGTCGCAGCGCGACCACGTGGCGCTGTTCGTCGTGCGCGCATATCGCCAGGACGGCGCGCCGAAGCCCAACCGCGAAATCGTCGACCACGGGTTCTTCTCGCCCAGCGCACTGCCGGCGGACACCGCGGCCGGCACCCGCCGCCGCATCGTCGAAGTCATTGGCGGCGCACCGACGAACAGCCGGTGGTAGCCATCGTCACGCCGCGCTCTCCTCGGCGACCCGCGCTCGACCGTGCGGTGCGTGAAAATCCAGCGCCGGCCCAAGCGGCACGATACCGGTCGGATTGATGTGACGGTGGCTGCCGTAATAGTGCCGCTTGATGTGCTCCATGCTCACAGTCTCGGCGATGCCGGGGGTCTGATAGAGATCGCGCAGATAGCTCCACAAATTCGGATAGTCGACGATGCGGCGCAGGTTGCACTTGAAGTGCCCGTGATAGACCGCGTCGAAGCGAACGAGTGTCGTGAACAGCCGCCAGTCGACCTCGGTCGGTTGATCGCCCGCAAGGTAACGCTGGCGCGACAGGCGCGTCTCGAGCTCGTCCAACGTCTCGAACAGCCGCGTGACGGCCTGCTCGTAGGCCGGCTGCGTGGTGGCGAAACCGGCGCGATAGACGCCGTTGTTGATGGCGGGGTAGACGATGGCGTTGATGCGGTCGATCTCGTGGCGCAGCCCCGCCGGATAGTAGTCGGTATCGGCTGACGTGAACGCGCCAAACGCGGCGTTGAGCATGCGGATGATCTCGGCCGACTCGTTGTTGACGATGGTGCGGCGCTGCTTGTCCCACAGCACCGGTACGCTGACGCGGCCGGTGTAGCGCGGCGCGGCCAGCAGGTAGACTTCTGCCAACTTGCTCGTTCCGTTGACCGCATCGCCGGTCGAGCCCTGGCCGGTGTCGAAGGTCCAGCCCTGGTCGCCCAAGTGAAAGGCGACGACCGACATCGAAATCGCATCCTCGAGACGCTTGAGCTTGCGAAAGATGATGGTGCGATGAGCCCACGGGCAGGCGAGCGACACGTACAGGTGATAGCGGCCCCGCTCAGCCGCGAAACCGCCCTCCCCTGACGGGCCCGGGCTGCCGTCCGGTGTGATCCAGCTACGGAATTTCGTCTCCGCGCGGACGAAATGTCCCGCCGCGTCGGTCTTCTCGTCGCGGTCCCGCCATACGCCGTCGACCAGCTGACCCATGTTCGGTCTCCTTCCGCCACCGTGCGCAACGTAAGCATCGAAGCACCGCAGAGGAAGCAGGGTGCGGCGCAGGACAGGCTTGTCCAGGCGGTTTTGCGCGCGACGCAAGCTCGCCTGACCCGCCCGACGCGCGTCCGCCCTCCGCTCGCCATGAAACATCCGGCCATGGATTTCGTCCTGGTCAAATGCTAAGCGCGCTTCGCGGTGCCCTTGATGAGCGACCTTTCCCTCACCGTCCTGCCCGAAACCGAAGCCGACGCGCTGCCGATCGAACGGCTGCACGAGCGCACGTTCGGGCCAGGACGCTTCGCCCGCACCTCCTACCGTATCCGCGAGCGCGTGCCGCACCGGCTCGACCTGTCATTCACCGCCCGCATCGGTACGCTGCTGGTGGGCTCGGTGCGGCAGACGCCGGTCCGTATCGGGGAGACGCCCGCGCTGCTGCTCGGGCCGGTCACGATCGAGCCGCCGTTCCGCAGGCGGGGCATCGGGCAGGCATTGACGGCACGCGCGCTGGAAGCGGCCCGCGGCAAAGGGCATCGCCTGGTGGTGCTGGTGGGCGACGAGCCCTATTACGGCCGCCTCGGCTTCAAGCCCGTTCCAAAAGGCCGCGTGAGCATGCCGGGACCTGTCGATCCCGCGCGCCTGTTGGTGTGCGAACTCGCCAGCGGGGCGTTCGACGGCGTGGCGGGACCGATCCGGCCGGATTGGACGACGCCTTAGCGCCCCTCGCGCATCCAGGTAGCCGCCAAGCTGCCGATCAGCAGCAGCATCCCGAGCAGGCCGGCAAAGACCGGCAGCACGCCGATGCCGCGCACGACGCTCGCCGTGCGCATCTTCAGCCCGATCCAGTCGTCACCCTTGTAGATCTCGCTGGTGCGCACGCCCAGCACGCGCGGAACGGCGATGTCGGCGCTCGCCCCCAGCCGGCGCGCATCGCCGCCGGTCGCATTCGTCAGCGGCGCCATCACCTCGGTGGTCGAGGTCACCTCAGTGAACTCGCGCGGGTTGGCCGGACCGACATTGACCAGCGCGGTGAGCTTGCCGTCGCTCGCGCGCCACAAGCCGAGCTCGTTCGCCTCGACGCTCCCGCGCCATAGGCCGGGCTCTGCTTCGGTCAGCGTCAGCGAACGCGTCTGGCCCGACGGCGTCGTGAGCGTCACCTCGTTGACGCTCTCGGCCATGGTCTGGCGCCGCACGATCAGCTCGCGGCCGTTGACGGACAGTCGCAGCGCCTCCTCCTCGAGGTCGGGCTGCTTCATCAGCCAGTGCGACAACCGCCGCAGCAGGTCGAGATGCGGCCCGCCGCCCTCGTAGCCGCGCGCCCACAGCCAGATGTGGTCCGAGAGCAGGAGCGCGACGCGCCCCTCGGCTTCGCGCGCGAGCATGAGCAGGGGCTTATCGTCCGGCCCCTGCATGACCGACGTGCCCTTGCCGCCCGCGCGCGTGTCGACCAGACGGAACCAGCGGCTCCATTGCGGCGGCTCGGCCGCCGCGCCCTCGAGCCCGCGGGTCACCGGATGGCGCTTGCCGAGGTCGGTGAGACGGGCATGGAAAGGTTGCTCGGTCGTGCGCCCGCTCGGCTCCGCCGGCAGGATGCTCTCGAGCGGGGTGCGCCAGATGCTGGTCGGGCTGGCGTAATCGGGCCCGGCGGCAACCAGCACCGCCCCGCCGTCGCGCACATAGCGCGCGATGTTGTCGAAGTACATGACCGGCAGCACGCCCTGGCGCGCGTAGCGATCGAAGATGATCAGGTGGAACTCGCCGATCTTCTGCTGAAACAGCTCGCGGGTCGGAAACGCGATCAGCGACAGCTCGTTGATCGGCGTGCCGTCCTGTTTCTCCGGCGGACGCAGGATGGTGAAGTGCACGAGGTCGACCGCGGCGTCCGATTTGAGCAAGTTGCGCCACGTGCGCTCGCCCGCGTGCGGCTCGCCGGAAACCAGGAGCACGCGCAGCTTGTCGCGCACGCCGTCGATCGACACGACCGCGCGGTTGTTGACCGCCGTCAACTCATCTTCGAGCGGGGAGGCCTCGATCTCGACGATGTTGGGACCGGCATGCGGTATCGCGACGCCGACCCGCACCGTCTGCCCGACCTGCACGGTGCGGGTTTCCACGGTCTCGCCGTCGCGCCGGACGGTAACCTGGGCCGCGCCCCCGCGCGCGCCCTGGTCCTCGACCCTGAAGGCGATGGTCTGGCTCTGGCCGACGATCCCGAACCGCGGCGCCGAGGCGAGCACGACGCGGCGGTCGCGCTCGTCGCGACGCCCGGTCACGAGCGCGTGCACCGGGGCCGAGAACCCGAGCTCCGCAACATCCGCCGGCACGTCATGGACGCGCCCGTCGGTAATGAACACCGCGCCCGCCACGCGGTCGGACGGCACGTCCGCCAGCGTGGCGGCGAGCGCCGAGAACAGCCGCGTCCCGTCGGTCTCGCCGTCCGCCTGCCCGGCTTCGACGAACCTCACCTCCAGCCCCTGGATGCGGCCGAGACGCTCGGCGAGCGCCGCCCGCGCGGCCTCGGTCTGCTGCCGGCGCTCACCGAAATTCTGGCTCGGACTGCGGTCGACGACGACGACGGCCACCGAGGTCAGCGGCTCGCGATCCTCGCGCGTGAATGACGGGTTGGCGAGTGCCAGCGCCAGCAGCGCGAGCGCACCGGCGCGCACCAGCGCGCCGCGGCTGCGCGAGAGCACCAGCAATGCCGCGACGACGAGGGCGACCGCAATCGCTCCCCACAGAACGTAGGTCGGCACCAACGGCGCGAAGGCTATTCCGAAAGTCAAACGGTACTCCTACTGCCCTAGCCGCTCGAGCAGCGCCGGGACGTGGACCTGATCGGCCTTGTAGTTGCCGGTCAGCGTGTACATCACGATGTTGACGCCGGCGCGGAAGGCGAACTCGCGCTGCCGCGGCTCGCCGGGCTGCAGCGGCAGCATGGCCTGCCCGTCGGGGCGCATGGCCCAGGCTCCCGCCAGATCGTTGGACGTGATGATGATCGAAGAGATACCGTCGCCGGCGCGCGCGGGGCGCTTCTCGCGCTGTTCCTCTTCCTCCTCCTCGGTCGGCAGCGCCTCCACCCACAGCTGCCCCGTGACGAAACGGCCAGGAAAATCCTTCAGCAGGAAGAACGTCTTGGTCAGCACATGATCCTTCGACACCGGCTCGAGCGCCGGAATGTCGAGGGAAGAGAGGATGTTGCGCAGCGCCAGCATGCCCGGGCCCTTGGCCTCGCCGCCAGGACCGGGCGGTGCCTCGAGCGCGTCGCGAGTATCGAACAGCACGGTGCCGCCCTGCTTCATGTAGCCGTCGATGCGGGCGAGCGCCTCGGCGGACGGTCTTTCTGCGTTGGGCAAGACCGGCCAATAGATCAGCGGGTAGAACGCCAGCTCATCGTTCGCGATGTCGAGGCCGATCGGGTCGCCGGCCTCGAGCGCGGTGCGCTGCGCGAGGAACAGCGTCAGACCCTGCAGACCGGCCCTACTGATGGCGTCGACCTGGGCGTCGCCGGTCACCACGTAGGCGAGCCGCGTCTCCAGTGCCGATTTGAAGTCGGGCTCGCTGTCCCGCACCAGCGATTGGCTCCGCGCCGCATCCCTCGCCCCCGATTGGGCCTGCAGCGGCGACGCGCCAAGGGCGGCGATGCCGCCGCAAAGTCCGATCAGCAGCGCCGCCGCGACACGCCGCCGCGGCAACAGGCGCGCAAAACCACCGGCAAGCGCGAACACCACCAGGGCGTCGATCACCGCCAGGGTCAGACCGGCAAGGAACACCGGACCCTTGAGGTCCTGCGGTTCGCCGACCCGGTACTGCTGGCGGCGCGCATTGAGCGCGGTCACGTCAAGCGGTACCGGCCGATCGGACGCCGTCAGCGTATTGACGGCGAGCAGACCCTCCGGCGGACCATAGAAGCCGGGCGGATGCTCGGCGGTGGCGCGCCCGGAATAGCGCGCCGGCACCGGTCGCGCCGTCGGCGGCGGGGCGGTGAACGCACCGAAGCCGTCGAGTACGCGCGTGGGCGGGACGACTTCCCGGGTTTCGGCGGCGCTCGCAACCGCGCTGTCGGCGGCGGCGGCCGAGCCGGCGAGGCTTACGATCCGCTTCAGCATCTCGACGAACGTACCCGAGAGCGGCAGGTCGGACCAGCGCGTATCGGCGGTCACGTGGAACAGCACGATCAGGCCCTTGCCGCGATGGGCGGCGGTGACCAGCGGCGTGCCGTCGCCGAGCGTCGCCCAGGTCTTCTCCCCGAGCGCGGACTCCGGTTCCGCCAGGACCTGGCGCGTCACCGTGACGTCGCCGGGCACCGCCATGCCGGCGAACGGCGTCTCGCGACCGAATCCGGCGAGCTGCTGCGGCTGTTCCCAGGTCAGGCTGCCGCCCAGAATACGGCCGCCGCGGCGCAGCTTCACCGGGACGAGATCATCGTCGGCCGCGGCCAGCCGCGGACCGGCGAAACGCACCAGCACCCCGCCCTGCTCGATCCAGCGCGACAGGCGCGCGCGGGCGTCGCCCGCGACGTTGCCGACGTCGGCCAGGATCAGCATCGGCAGGTTCTGGTCGAGGAAACGGCTGACCGACTCGGCCGGGGAGCCCCGCTCGGCCAGCCGAATGTCGGCGAACGGATTGAGCGCGCGGGAGAGATAGTAGGTCGATGCCAGCAGCGGCTGGGCGGTGTCGACCGTCGAACCGGAGATCACCCCGATGGTGCGGCGCCGCCAGCGCTTGTCGAGCAAAGCCACCGACCCGGCCGATCGCTCGCCTGCAATCTCGAGCCGCGCAATGTCGTTACGGATCTCGACCGGGAGGTCGAACACTGCTTCGGTTTCGCGCTCGCCGAGGCCGAAGCCGAAGCGTGTTTCGCCGAGCGGCAGACCCTTGAGGTCGAGCGCGCGCACCGCGCCGTTGTCGGTATCGGTGCTGGCGCTGGCACGAACCACCTTGACGGTGAGGGCGCTGGCGGTGTTCTCGCCGCCGGTGAGGGCGCGCGCCGGCGCAAGGCCCCCCTCGATCACGGTCAGGGGCCGCCCATTGAGTGCGCGGCCGAGCGCCTCGACGAAATCCTTGCCATTGCCGAGGTCAACACCGTCGGAGAGCCACAGCGTCTCGACATCAGTCGCGCCGTTGAGGAAGCGCGAGATCACCGGCAATGCTTCGACGCGGTCCACGGTATGCGGCTTCGGCCTGAGCTTCTGCAGGCGCACGCGCGCGGCGCCCGGCGTCTCGAGCGAAATGTCGCGGACGGTTTCCGACAGCGGAATGACTGCGACGGCGCGTCCCTCCGCCTCCGCCCGCGCCAGGATGTCGTCGGCGGTGCGCATGCGCGCGTCCCAGCTCGCCGCGGCCGCCCAGCCGTCGTCGACCAGGAGCGAGATCGGATGCCGGCCGCTCGAGGCCGCGACCGTCGGATTCCAGATCGGCTCGGCGGCCGCGATGATCACCAGCGCCGCCAGCACCAGGCGCAGCAGCGTAAGCCACCATGGCGTGCGCTGCGGCTTCTCTTCCTTGGGTTTGATGTCGAACAGAAGCCGCGTCGGCGGGAAGTCGACGCGGCGCGGCGTCGGCGGAATCAGCCGCAATAGCCACCACAGCACCGGCAGGCTCAGCAGCCCCAGCAGCACCAGGGGCTGTGCGAAGCTGAGCGGCAGGCCCATCATGCGTGCCTCCCGCGCTGTCCAGACACCGTGAGCCGGCCGCCGACGGCGGCGCCGGGCGGTGGCGCGCCCATGCGTGCATGCAGGGCGAGCAAGAGCTCGGTCGCCGGTCGATCGGTACGGTGGACCGCGAAGCTCCAGCCGAGCTTGTCGGCCTCGGCCCTGAGCTCGACGCGGTGCAGCGCGACGCGGGTCTGATAGTCGACGCGCCAAGCTTCGGCGCGGCCCGCGGTGATCGACCCGGCGCCCTCGGGCTCGATGAACTCGACGCGGCCCGAATACGGAAAGGTCTCCTCGGCCGGATCGGTGATCTGCACCAGATGCCCGTGCGCACCGGTCACCGAGAGCTGCGCCAGGCTCTTGCGGATGTCGGTCATCGGGCTCCAGAAGTCCGACACCAGCACGACTTCGGCGAGCGAGGACGGCGAGAAGCCGAGCGGCAGGCTGCCGCGTTCAGCGTGGTCGTGCACGATCGCATTGGTCATCTTGTCGAGCACGTTGCGGCTGCCGGTCGGCCGCATCAGCCCCGGCATCCCGACCCGCTCGCCTGCCTGCACCAGGATCTCGGCCAGCGCGAAGGCGACGACCAGCGTACGCTCGAGCTTCGAGTCGCGCGCGAGCGGCGAGGTGAACAGCATCGACGGCGAGCGATCGGGCCAGATCCACACCGTGTGCGCGGCCTCCCATTCCTGCTCGCGCACGTAAAGGTGCTCGTCGCGCGCGGAGCGGCGCCAATCGACGCGGCGCGCCGGCTCGCCGGACATGAACCGGCGATATTGCCAGAAGTTCTCCCCCGGTCCGGCCCGCCGGCGGCCGTGCAGGCCGTGGATCACGGTTGCGGCGATGCGGCGCGCTTCGAGAATCAGCCGCGGCATCGAGTCCGCGAGCAAGCGGGCTTCACCGCTCGCGCGCTGGGCTGCCTTGACCTCGATCTTGTCGGCTCGCCGCTTTGCCGCCATTCGGGTTATCCGATGCGCGCCTTGAGCTGGGCGATGACGGCTTCCGTGGTCTCGCCGTCGGCACGGGCCGCGAAGGTGAGCGCCATACGGTGCTTGAGGATCGGCTCAGCCATGTCGAGGACGTCGTCGATCGAAGGCGCGAGCCGTCCATCGATCAATGCGCGGGCGCGTGCGACCAGCATCAGGGCTTGGCTGGCGCGCGGGCTCGGCCCCCAGGAAATCAGCTTGCCGAGCTCGCCGGTCTCCGGACCGGGACGAGCCGAGCGCACCAGGTTAAGGATCGCTTCCACCACCGATTCGCCAACTGGCAGCCGCCGCACCAGGCGCTGCGCGGCCATCAGCTCATCGGCGGTCATGGTCGGCTTCGGCTTGCTCTCCTCGACACCGGTCGTGTCGAAAACGATCTTGCGCTCGTTGGCGTGATCCGGATACGGCACGTCGATCTGCATCAGGAAGCGGTCGAGCTGCGCCTCCGGCAGCGGGTAGGTGCCTTCCTGCTCGATCGGATTCTGCGTCGCCAGCACGTGGAACGGTCGCGGCACATCGTGGCGCGCGCCGGCCACGGTGACGTGGTGCTCCTGCATCGCCTGCAGCAGCGCCGATTGGGTGCGTGGGCTAGCGCGGTTGATCTCGTCGGCCATCAACAGCTGGGCGAAGATCGGGCCCGGAATGAAGCGGAAACTGCGCTTGCCGCCGATACCCTCGTCGAGCACCTCGGAGCCGACGATATCGGACGGCATCAGGTCGGGCGTGAACTGGATGCGCCGCGCCTCGAGCCCGAGCACCACCCCCATGGTCTCGATCAGCTTGGTCTTGGCGAGACCCGGGAGCCCGATCAGCAGCGCATGCCCGCCGCACAGGACCGTGATCAGGGCCTGCTCGACGACCCGTTCCTGCCCGAAAATCACGTTGCCGATGGCGGACTTGGCCGCCTGGATGTGCTCGGCCGCGATTTCCGCGGTGCGGACGATCCCGTCCTCAAGCTTTTCGAGGCCTTCGCCACCTACCATCGTCATTCCATCGACTCCTTAAGCTCTTGGGCCACTCTCCAGCGCCCAAAGACCATCCAAAGACCATATAGGGGGCCATGCAAGGATCACACCGGCCGCTGCCGGCGAATCTCCCCGCCAAGCCCTCGCGCTCAGCGGAGTCTACGCTATTTTGGGATCGTGGCTATTCCGGACACGACGATCACGATCCCGCGAGCATCGGGCGCTGCCGACCAATGACCAACGCGACCGAGAAAGGACCGGGCGGCCTGGATGCGCTGGCCGGCGCGGCGCGGACCGCCGGCAAAAAGGGGCCGCCGCCGGTGCACCTCTGGAATCCGCCATATTGCGGCGAGATCGACATGCGAATCGCCACCGACGGAACCTGGTTCTATCAGAAGACCCCCATCGGTAGGCTGCCCCTGGTCAAGTTGTTCGCCTCCGTGCTCAAGCGCGAGGGGGATCGGCATTTCCTTGTCACGCCTGTGGAGAAGTGCGGCATCGAAGTCGACGATGCCCCGTTTCTGGCCGTGGAGATGCAAGTCGATCAGGATGCCAGCGGGCAGACGCTGAAGTTTCGCACCAATGTCGACGACTGGGTGACGTGTGGCCCGGACAATGCATTGCGTTTCGAGCCGGAGCCGGGGACCGGCGGGCTCAAGCCCTACCTGCATGTTCGGCGCGACCTCTGGGCCAAGCTGACGCGTGCCTTGTTCTACGATCTGGTCGCGCTCGGCGAGGAGCGCGAAATCGACGGCGCGGCCATGTTCGGCGTGGTGTCGCAGGGCGCCTTCTTCGCCATGGCGCCGGCGGACGCCCTGAAGGAATTCGCCTGATGGGGGCGGCCTCCGCGAAACGGCCTGTCCCGGGCCGCGAATTCTTCGACCTGGCGCGCGCCCGGCTGACCATGGAGGTGCCGGCGGCGCTCACGGATCCGGATCTGCTGCCGGCGCGCGGCGATCACGCCGTCGACCCGGTGCTCCAAGCCATGGCCGACATCCGCCCGATCCGGCCGGCCGCGGTCCTGGTCCCGGTGGTCGACCATCCGGAGCCGACGGTGCTCTTGACGCTGCGCACGGCCGGCCTGCCGAGCCACGCCGGGCAGATCGCCTTTCCGGGCGGCAAGATCGATCCCGGCGACGCCAGCCCGCTCGCCGCCGCGCTGCGTGAAGCCGAGGAGGAGATCGGGCTCGACCGCAACCACGTCGAGCCGATTGGCTATTCGGATCTTTACCTGTCCGGCACCGGCTTCCGGATCGTGCCTGCGGTCGCGCGCGTTGCGCCCGACTTCCGGCTCACGGTCAACCCCGCCGAGGTCGAGGAGGTGTTCGAGGTGCCGCTCGCGTTCCTGATGGGCCCCGAGAACCACCAGCAGCACAGCCGCGAGTGGCGCGGCATCATGCGCACCTTCTACGCCATGCCATTCGGCGAGCGCTACATCTGGGGCGTCACGGCCGGGATCCTGCGGAACCTGTATGAGCGTCTCTACGGCTAGGCCCGATGTCGGGCGCTCTCGGATTGACACCGCTTCGGCCGTGGTATCCTTCGGGCCGTGAACGAAGAAACCCGCCCGCAATGATCCGTCCGATTCTCACCGAGATCGTGCTGTTCGTGACACCGTTCGTGCTCTACGCGGTGTTCCTGTGGGCGACGCGCGCGGGCGTGTTCCACCCCGATTCCTGGTCCTGGCAGGTGATCGTCTGGCTGACGATCGCGGCGCTTGCCAGCGTCGTGATCAGCTTTGTCGTCATGGCCCAGTTCGCCGGTCAGCCGCCGCATTCGTCCTACGTGCCGGCCCAGATCGAGGACGGCAAGCTGGTGCCGGGCCACCGGTGACGGCGCCAGACAACTGCCCACACCTTCGCGACGCGCCGTGGCTGCGGCCGGGACCCCTGGCGCAGCTGCTCGCGGTGCTCGACCGCGACGGCGAGCAAGCGCGCGTCGTCGGCGGCGCGGTGCGCAATGCCCTGCTCGAACAACCGATCGGCGACATCGACGTCGCGACCACCGCGCGCCCGCAGGAAGTGATCCGCCGCGCCGAGCAGGCGGGCTTCAAGGCAGTCCCGACCGGCATCGAGCACGGCACCGTGATGGTGGTCGTGGAGCGGGCGCCGTTCGAAGTGACCACGCTCCGCGAGGACATCGAGACCTTCGGGCGCAAAGCGACCGTGCGCTTCGGCCGCGACTGGAAAGCGGATGCCGAGCGCCGGGACTTCACCATCAATGCGCTGTCCGCTTCGCGCGACGGCGCCGTTCATGACTACGTCGACGGACTTGCCGACCTGCGCGCGCGCCGCGTGCGCTTCATCGGCGACCCACAGACGCGCATTCGCGAGGACTACCTGCGCATCCTGCGCTTCTTCCGTTTCCAGGCGACCTACGGGTCGGGCCCGCCCGACGCTGCCGGCCTTGCCGCCGCCGTCGTGTTACGCGCGGGCCTCGACCGGCTATCGCGCGAGCGGGTGCGCACGGAACTGCTGAAGCTGCTGTCGGGCCCGCACGTCGTGCCGACGCTCGCCGTTATGGCGGAAACCGGCATCCTCGGATCGGTGCTCGGCGGCGTGCCGTTGCTTGCCTCGTTCGCCAACGTGACCAAGGTCGAGGCGGCGGCGGGCCTCGCCCCCGACCCGATCCGGCGACTGGGCGCGCTCAACGTGCTGGTGGCCGAGGACGCCGAGCGGCTCCACCAGCGCCTGCGCCTCGCCAATGCGGAGTACGACCGGCTCGCCTCCATGGCGGAGCGTTGGTGGGCGATTGACCCGGGGCGCGGCGAGCAGGTGGCGCGCGCCCTGCTCTATCGCATCGGCCCTGACCAATTTGTCGATCGCGTGCTGCTGGCATGGGCAAGGTCGGAGGCCGGCGCCGCCGATGCCGCCTGGCGCGACCTCGCGAGCCTGCCGAACCGCTGGATCGCCCCGCGCTTCCCGTTGCGCGCGGCGGACTTCCTCCGCCGCGGCATTCCGAAAGGGCCGGCGCTCGGCACCGCGCTCGAGGCCGCGGAGGAAGCGTGGATCGCCGGAGATTTCCCGGCGGACGACACCACGTTGGCCGAGATCGTCGAAGCGGCCGCGCGCTAGTGGCCTATGGGGCGGGTGCGGCTGGCCTCGCGCCGAACTGGTAGCTAGATTGGCGGTGAGGAGAGCGTCATGGATCGCGTGCCCCGGCCGGCCGATCTTGCGCGCAGAAGCGCGGCGCGCCTGGCCGAAAGCAAGCGCCGCATAGTCGATGCCTATCGCCGCGAGACCTTCGTGCTCGAGCGCGAAGCCGCGCGCGCAAAGGCGCGCGAGATCCTCAACCGCTTCCCCAAGGCCGCCTACATGACCGAGGTCGAGAGCTGGCGCGAGCTCGCGGACGGCCGCATCGAATTCACCATGCGCCGCCTGCCGAGCGCCGACTGAGCTCTGGCCGTGCGCTGATCGCGCATGCCCGGCTAGTGCCGGACAGCCGCGCCTTGCGTCCCCATTTCAAGCAGGTATGAGGTGCATGGCCGGAGCGAGTCTGGCGGTGACGGGATGGAAGCGAGGCTCCGATGCGCGGGTTCCTGCGCGGCATCATGATCTTCATCCTCGGCGGCACGCTCGGAACGGCGTTCGGCATCGGCATCGGTTTCTTTCTGTTCCCGTTCGTGTTTCCGCCGCCGCCGGCGGCCGAGGCTCTGACCGATGCCGACCGCTCCGCCCTGGTCGCCACCGGCACGTTCATCCATGCCAACCCGTCGGATCCGATCCACTGGGGCCGCGGCAAGGTTTCGGTCTACGAGCGCACGGTGTTCCTGGAACCGGATTTCGAGGTCGGCCCGGGTCCCGCGTTCCACGTCTACCTGGTGCCGCACCCGAACGTGCGCAGCGAGGCGGACGTGAAGGACAAGATGTACGTCGATCTTGGGGGCTTGCGCGCGTTCAAGGGCAGCCAGCGTTACGCGGTTCCGGCCGGTGTCGATCTCACCAATTTCCCCAGCGTCGTGATCTGGTGCGAGCGCTTCGGCGTCCTGATCTCGCCCGCCGACCTCACGGCCGCAGCCAAAAAGCCGTAGATGGATCTGATCGCCGGACTGACCGGCGTCACGCTGACGCAGCTTGCTCTGGTCGGCGCGGTCGCGCTGTTCGCCGCGCTGGTTGGCGGCGTCGCCGGTTATGGCACGGGCGTTCTGCTCCCGCTCGTACTGGTGCCGATCACCGGCGCCGAGACTATCGTGCCGATCATCGCCATCACCGCGCTGTTCACCAATACCAGCCGGGCGATTGCCTTCCGCGACTCGATCGATGCCCCGCGCACGCTCGTCGTGTTGGCCGGCTCGATCCCGACCTGTGTGCTCGGCGCCTACGGCTTCACGCTCCTGACCGGGCGCGGCGCCCTGCTTGTGATCGGCGCCACCTTGATGGCGAGCGTGCCGCTGCGCCGGCTGATGCACCGCCGCGGCCTGGTGGTCGAGCAACGCGGCCTCGCGATCGGCGCCGTCGGCTACGGCGTGCTGGTCGGCGGCACCACCGGATCGGGCGTGATCCTGCTGGCATTGTTGATGGCATCCGGCCTCGGCGGCGCCGGCGTCATCGCCACCGACGCCGCGATCTCGATCGTCGTCGGAATCGTCAAGATCGCCGTGTTCGGGATCGCCGGCATCGTCGACTCCAAGGTGATGGCGCTCGCGCTCTTGATCGGCGCGATCTCGATGCCGGGCGCTTTCCTGGCCAAGGCGTTTGTCGACCGCATGCCGGTGCGCATGCACACCGCAATCCTCGACGCGGTGGTGCTCGGCGGCGGCGCCTTCATGGTGTTCAGCGCCGCAATGCGCTGAAACTTACGGCCACTTCACCGCCGGCGGCAGCGACGAAAGGATCGAGTCGACGTTGCCCCCGGTCCTGAGCCCGAAAATGGTGCCGCGGTCATACAGCAGGTTGAACTCGACGTAGCGGCCGCGCCGCACCAGCTGCTCCTCCCGCTCCGCTTCGGTCCAGGGGCTGGCAAGATTGCGGCGCACGAGCTCCGGATAGACGCGCAGCAACGCTCGGCCGACGTCTTGGGTGAAGGCGAAGTCGGCGTCCCAGTCGCCGGAGTCGTGCCAGTCGTAGAAAATGCCGCCGATTCCGCGCGCCTCGTTGCGATGCTTGAGGAAGAAGTATTCGTCGCACCAGGTCTTGTACTTGTCGTACGGCGCGATGACGGCATGCGCCTCGCAGGCCGCCCGCATGGCGGCATGGAATGCCACCGTATCGCCGTCATCCTGGCGGCGCCGGCGATCGAGCACCGGGGTGAGGTCGGCGCCGCCGCCGAACCACGCCTTGGTGGTCACGACGAAGCGGGTGTTCATATGGACCGCCGGAACGTGCGGGTTGCGCGGGTGGATGATGAGCGAAATGCCGGATGCCCAGAACCGCGGGTCGCTTTCGGTACCCGGAATATCCTTGCGGAATTCGGGAGCGAACTCGCCGTGCACGGTCGACACGTGGACGCCGGCCTTCTCGAACAGGCGACCGCGAACGAGCGCCATGACGCCGCCGCCGCCCGGCCTGCCGGTATGGTCGGTGCGCTCCCAAGCCGTACGCACGAAGCGACCGGGTTCCGAGCCGTAGAGTGGCGCCGGCGCTTCGCGCTCCAACGCCTCGCAGGCGGCGCAGATGTCATCACGAAGGGCCTCGAACCAAGCCCGCGCGCGGCGTTTGCGATCCTCAAGCGTGACGGCAGGGTCGGCACGGTCCAACATCGGCCCCCTGTTAAGGCATCGCGCCTCGATTGTCGCCCCGGAAACGAAAAAGCGCGCCGAGCGGCGCGCAAACGGCATCCGGAACGTCGGGCCGGAAAATTCGGCGCTAGCGAATGGTCAAGTCGTCGGTGCGCGTCCAGGCGTTCGACTTGGTCGCCTTCACGACGCCGACCTTGACGTCAGCTGCGTGCCGGCCGGCCACGATATCGGTTCCCAGGTCGACCGAGCTTACCCGCGCGGCGATGCCGACCGACACCACCGCGATAGCGCCGACCAGCGCGACAATCACGATCTTGAGCTGAGTGCGGCGATCCGCCGTGACGATGGAGTGGTTCATGGCCTTGTCCCAGGTTTCCCTATTCGTCGCCCCAGCGCCGGCTCAGGTTCGGGGCTCTCGAGTCCTGGAAACCCTTCTCTCGTGCCTTCCTCGACTAACCGGATAACGGCCGCGCCGAGTCCCGGTTCCATATGTTGCACAAGAGATACGTAAGCCTACGCCGGAAAGTTTCAATCGCATAGTTACGAGTTCGTGAAGTTTTGCTTATGCCTCTGACCTCTCGAACGTTTCTCCGCCGGCCCGGAGGCACCCGAGGGTCATCAGCCGGGCTCGTGCGTGGATCTCCGCCGGCGACGGGACGGGGCCTGGGCCCGCGGCCGGTCGATTTTGGGCACGAGCGCCTCGGATGCCGGGCGAGGCTGCCAGTACCGGGTGCCTCCCCCTCCCGCGCCCCTTCCTCGCGGGCGCTGCCGCACCAGCCGGCACGCGGCAAAATTTGCCAGCCTATGGTGAGCCAAGGGTCGCCGCCGCGGCGGAGCCGACGACCCGGAGCCAAAGGCGATGCGTCATTTGGTGCCACATCGGCGCCTGCCAGCGCCGGCGAAGCCCCCGCTCCGACGGCGGCCACAACGCGCACCGGCGTGGGGGCGATACGAGCTCGATGGGCCTACCCGGTGGGCACGCCGGCACCGCGCAGGCCGGCGACGAAGCGGTCGGGAAAATCCGGCCCGTTGCAGAAAAACAGCTCGTGCCGGGCGGTCGCGGAGGTGTAGTCCGGCTTGCGCTCGATCAGCGCGGCGGCTGCGGCGCGGGCTTCCTCTTTGCCGCCGAGATTGCCGAGCGCGGCCGTGAGCGTCGCGAATGGCCGATAGGTGACGTTCGGCTGCCGGGCTGCGCGGCGCGCGAATTCCGCCGCCACGTCATATTCCGCGAGCGAAAAATGCACCCACGCGCGCACGTGATGGAAGCTCCACAGGTGGCTGTCGCGCGGGCTGAGCATAGTGGCGCGATCCAGCAGCGCCTCCGCCTCGATGGCGCGGCCGGCCCACAGCAGATTGAACCCCTGCGCGAAGAACGCCTGCGCGAAGCTGGGGTTGAGCTCCATCGCCAGTTCCAGCTCGGCCGACGCTTCGTCGTTGCGACGCACGAGGCAGAGCGCGCGGCCGAGCACACACCGGCAGAAGGAATCGCGGTCGTCGAGCGCGACCGCGGTACGCGCCTGCTGTAAAGCCGCATCGAGATGGGCCTGCCGATCGCCCGACTCGTCGTAGAGCGCCCGCTGCACGTTGACGTAGGCGAGCGCGCCGTGGGCGCGGGCGAACCCGGGATCGATCTCGATCGCGCGACGGTACAAAGCCTCGGCCTGGTCAAAACCGGGCGTGGTGAACGCCCAGAAGTTCCACATTCCGCGCTGGTAGCAATCCCAGGCGTCGAGATTTTCGGGCGGCTTGCGCGCGGCGAGCTGCTGCTCGACGCGCGACAATTCCGGCTCGATGGTCGCGGCGATCTGTCGCGCCATCTCCTCCTGGATGCCGAAGATATCCTCGAGCTGCAGATCGTAGGTCTCAGACCAGAGCTGGATGCCGTCGGCGGCGCGTACCAGCTCGGCCGTGATTCGCACCGCATCCTTGGCCTTGCGCACGCTGCCGACCAGCACGTAGCGCACCCCCAGCACCTCCCCCACCTCGCGGACGTCGACCGTGCGGCTTTTGAACGCGACGGTGGAGTGGCGCGAGATCACCGTCAGCCAGCGGTTGCGCGCCAGCAGGCGAATGATGTCCTCGGTCATCCCGTAGCTGAAATAGTCGCTCTCGGCGCTGCCGCCGAAATTGTCGAACGGCATGACCGCGATCGACGGCCCGGTCGCGGTGGCGTCGGGGGCGGCCTCGGCCGCTTGCGCCGCACCACGCCGCGCCTCGCTCTCGACCACCGCCCCCTCGGGCCCGACGATCGAGGGCGAGCCGTCGCTCACCTCGCCGACGAAGCGGAAGCCGCGCTTGTGCAGCGTGCGGATGAAGAGCTGGTCGTTGCCATTGTCGCCGATCGCCTTGCGGGCGGCGTTGATGCGGCTCGACAGCGCCGCCTCCGAAACGATGCGTCCGTTCCAGACCGTCTCGATCAGCTCGTCCTTGCTGACGATGCGTCCCCGGTTGCGAACCAGGTGGAGCAGGAGATCGAATACCTGCGGCTCCATATGCACGATTTCGCCGCTGCGGCGCAGCTCCTGCTGCGCAACGTCGATCTCGAAATCGGCAAACCGAAACGCCACGCCACCCTCCAGCGATGCAAGCGGAAAATGCCGGCAGCGGCCGCGACGCAGCCGCCGGCGCCTCATCTTGAGAAAAAATCAGGAATTTCTCAAGCCGGCGGTCAAGCTTGCCGAGGCCGGCTCGCATATCCCTCCCACCAACGCAACACACACTTTCGGGAGATTCCCATGTCTGCAATGCCCGTCGGCGGGCCGGCAAGACCGGTCTATAGCCAAAACCAATCCTCCGCGGCCTTCGGCGCGTGGTTGACGCGCGCCGGGACCGCTTTCTCGTCCGCGCTGCGCCCGATCGCGCGGCTGATGCTCAAGGCGATTGCCGAGCACCACACCCGCCGCGCCGTGCGCGAGCTGCAACACCTCGACGACCGCATGCTGCGTGACATCGGGTTGACCCGGTCAACGATCGAGCAGGCGGTCCGCCAGGGACAGGAGCTCGAAATGGTCCCGTTTGCGGCCGCTTGGGCGCTCTGGGGCACGCAGGTCGCGATCCAGACGGCCAAGCGTCCCGACTGAAATCACCTTTCGCCAGGCAAGGTCCGATCGCCCGGTTGCATCGCCCTAAGCCTTTCTCAGCGAGAGGCGAGAAGGCGGCGGCCCGGGCGCGCGGCGCATCAAGATCCGAGGAGAGCCCAATGACCATCAGCGACATCCGCGGCCACCTGCTCACCGGCGCGAGCGCGCGCTCGTTGCCGCACTACGAGACCGCCGTGCGCCAGCTCAACCTGTTCGTCGGCGACCCGGTCGCGAGCGTCGACGCGGCGATCGCCGAAAGTCCGGATTTCGTCATGGCGCACGCGGCGCGCGCCTACCTGCACCTGCTCGGCACCGAGCCGGCCGGGATCCCGGTCGCGTACGAGGCTTTCGAGCGCGCAAGCCGCATCGCGGCGAGCGAAAGGGAGGTGGCGCACCTCACCGCCATCAGTTGCCTCGTCAACGGACGCTGGCAAAAGGCCTCGCGCGTGCTCGAGGACATCGCGATCCAGCACCCGCACGACCTGCTGGCGCTGCAGGCCGGTCACCAGGTCGATTTCTTCCGCGGCGATTCCCGCATGCTGCGCGACCGCATCGCGCGTGCGCTGCCGGCATGGTCATCCGAGGTGCCCGGCTATCATGCCGTGCTCGGCATGCACGCATTCGGGCTGGAGGAGATGGGTCAGTATGCGAAGGCCGAGCGGAGCGGGCGCGAAGCCGTCGAGCTCGAGCCGCGCGACAGCTGGGCCCAGCACGCCGTCGCCCATGTGCTGGAGATGCAGGGCCGCCAGCACGACGGCATCAAGTGGATGCAGGGCAACACCGAGGGGTGGTCACGCGACAACTTCTTCGCCGTGCACAATTGGTGGCACCTTGCGCTCTATCATCTCGATCTCGGCGACGTCGACACGGTGCTGGCGCTGTTCGACGGCCCGATCTACGGGGCGCGCTCGCGCGTGATCCTGGATATGGTCGACGCCTCCGCCATGCTGTGGCGGCTGCACTTGCGCGGCATCGACGTGGGCGATCGCTGGGAGGCGGTGGCAGACGGCTGGGAGCCGGTCGCCGAGCAGAGCATTTACGCGTTCAACGACGCCCACGCCATGATGGCCTTCGTCGGCGCCCGCCGGCCTGCCGCCGCGCAGCGGCTGCTCGCGGCGCAGCGCGAGGCGATGATGGCCGAGCACAGCGACAACGCGTCGTTCACGCGCGAAGTCGGCCATCCGGTGGCACTGGCGATCCAGGCGTTCGGCGAGGGCCGTTACGGCGAAACGGCACGGCAGCTGCGCGCGGTGCGCAACATCGCTCACCGCTTCGGCGGCAGCCACGCGCAGCGCGACGTGCTGGATCTCACCCTCGTCGAGGCGGCATTGCGCGCCGGTCAACAAGCATTGGCGCAGGCGCTCTCCGCCGAGCGCGCCGCCGTCAAGCCGCACAGCCCGCTGGCGCGGCTGTTCCTCGAGCGCGCCAACGCCATGAAGCAGGCGGCGTAACGCCATCCCTCCCCGGCAACGGGAGGGCGGCTCCGCGCGAGCGAAAGCGAGCGCGGCGCCGGGTGGGGTTCGTGTCTTCCCGAGCCCCCCACCCGGCTCGCAGCTTCACCTCCCGCGCTGCGGCGGGGGAGGGATCACTATGAGCTCGTCCGTCTCGCGAAAGATCGAAAAAGCCATGAGCCCCCTGGTCCGACACGCAAAGCTGGCGAACGCCGTCACACTTGAATATGCCGAACAGGGCGACCCGGCTGGCGTGCCGATCATCTTCCTGCACGGCGTCACCGATTCATGGCGCTCGTTCGAGCGCCTGTTCGAGCATCTGCCGGGCTCGTTCCGTGCCATCGCGCTGTCCCAGCGTGGGCATGGCGGCTCCGACCGACCGGATCGCGGCTATCGATGCAAGGATTTCGCCGCCGACGTCGCCGCGTTCATGGACGCACTGGGGATCGAGCGGGCGGTGATCGTCGGCCACTCCATGGGTACGCAAGGCGCGCAACGCTTCGCCATCGATCATCCAGAGCGCACGCGTGCGCTCGTGCTGATCGGAGGATTCGCCACCATGCGCGGGCATGCTGCGATCGAGGAATTCTGGGCGAGCGATGTCTCGCGCCTCGCCGATCCGGTCGATCCGGCGCTGGCGCTGGACTTCCAACAGAGCACGCTGGCGCAGCCGATCCCGCCATCGTTCCTCGACCTGGCGGTCGGCGAAAGCCTGAAGGTGCCGGCGCGGGTTTGGCGCGCGGCGTTCGCGGGCTTCCTGCACGACGATATGACGCCCGAGCTCGGCCGCATCGCGGCGCCGACCTTGATCATCTGGGGCGACCGGGATGGCTGCTGCTCGCGGGCAATGCAAAACGTGCTGGTCTCCGCCATCCCGCAGCGCCAGTTCGTCGTCTATGCCGGCGCCGGGCATGCGACGCACTGGGAGGAGCCGGGCCGCGTCGCCGCCGATCTCGTGACCTTCGTCAACGCAGCCGCGCCGAATCCTACCAGGTCGCGAGTGCCCGCCTGAGGCAGGCAACGCGCGCCCGCCGCCACCCCGCGCCATGCGTGGCTCTTTGCCGATCATCGGGCGAAACTGATCCGGGCAAAGCGAGGGCGGGTGAGGAGGACCTCTGACGGCCCCTTTACGCTGGTAATCGCCCTCAACAGGGGCGATCATGAAGCTGCCTTTCGCAGCGCGGGCGCGCTTCTTAGCGATCGAAATCACCGGCGGCGTGCCCGCCGACGAGGCAATGCGTCGTTCGCGGGCCAGTAGGATCGCGTTCCAGCAAGCGTAGCCAGTTCTGCCCGCCATCGAGGCCTTCATGCTTGTCATCCGGGCCGCAAAGGTTGCCTTGGTCGCCGCGGTCGCTCTGTTCGCCACCCTGGTCGCATTCGGCAACATGACCGACTACGAGACCAACTTCATGTTCGTGCAGCACGTGCTCATGATGGATACGCTGTTCCCCGTGTCCACGATCAAGTACCGCGCGATCACAAACCCCGCCTTGCACCACGCGGCTTACGCTTTGATCATCGCGACCGAAACGGTGACCGCCATTCTGTGCTGGCTCGGCGCGTTCGCGCTGCTGCGCCGCCTGCGCGCCGACTCGCGAACCTTCAACCGGGCCAAGCCCCTCGCAGTCGCCGGACTGACGCTCGGCTTCCTGCTGTGGCACGTCGGCTTCATGTCGATCGGCGGCGAATGGTTCGGGATGTGGCAATCGCACCAATGGAACGGCGTCCCGAGCGCGTTCCGTTTTGTCATGGTGATCGCCGCGGTGCTGATCTTGGTGGTACTGCCGGACGGGGAATTGGAGGGATAGGAAGACGGCGGTCCGGGCGCTTCAGGCAGCTTGCGGCAACCGCGACGCGCGAATCGAGGTCGAACAGCGCCCCTCATCCGGGCCGAATACGTCGATTACGATATCATTCCCTCGATCTGGCGAGGGTTTCGTTGAAGGGGCGTGAACAGGGCAATGGCATACAAATCCAGGGTCGATGCTTCACCAGCAGCGAAGATCCACGACGGCTTCGGGCCCAGGCTCGATCGACGAATGGCGCTGGGAGCCGCTGTCGGCTGCGGCGTTGCCTTGTCGGGCCTCGCCCGGCCTGCCGTGGCCGCACCTGGCGTGCGCACTCTTGTTTCACCCGAGCAGCTCGGCGCGGCCTACGACTACGTCATCATCGGTGCGGGTTCAGCAGGTTGCGTGCTGGCGCACCGGCTTGGCCGGGCCGCGCGGAAGGTGCTGCTGATCGAGGCCGGTGGCTTGGCGAAACTCGCCGCCATTGCGAATCCGCCGGATTGGCCCGAGCTTCAGGGCAGCCAAGTGGACTGGCGATATTCGACAATCCCGCAACCGCGGCTCGATGGCCGTATCGTTCCTTGTCCGCGCGGCAAAGTGGTGGGAGGCTCGAGCGCTATCAATGCGCTCGCCTTTCAGCGCGGCCATCCGGCCGCGTACGATCGCTGGCCGCGGGGGTGGCGCCACGCAGACCTCCTGCCGTACTTCAAGCGCGCCGAGACATTCTCCGGCGGTGCCAGCGCTTGGCATGGCGGCAATGGTCCCCGACCGCACTCCTGTCGCCTCGGCGTTCATGACGGCGGCGCAGGACATCGGATTCCCGGCGACGCCTGATATTGGAGGAGCAAATCCCACCGGGGTCGGCTGGAACCAGCTCAGCATCAAAGGGCACATTCGAGACGATGCCTCGACCGCCTACCTCGGAAGCATTGACGACGCGACGGTGGATCTGCTGGTCGGCACAGAAGTGCTCGGTCTGGCCATCGAGAACGAACGCTGCGTCGGGGTGCGCATTGCCGAGCGTATCGTGCGGCCCGATATTGAGGTCCTGCTCTGCGCTGGGGCAATCGATTCGCCGCGCCTGCTGATGTTGTCGGGCATCGGCCCTGCCGACGACCTTCGATCTCTCGGCATCCCCATTGCCATCGATGCGCCGGACGTCGGCCGCCATCTCGAAGATCATCTGCTCGTTGCGGGCGTGGCCTACAAGGCACGACGCGACGTACCCCGCTCTCACTACAACCACGCCGATGCGCTCCTGTACGTGCCGCAAAGCGCCCCGGACGCGAGCCCAGAGCTCCTTGTCATGTGCCTCTCGCTGCCGTTCGTCTTGCCTACCGTAGGCCCGCTTGCTCCACCGGCTTACGTCCTCGTCCCTTGCCTGATGAGGCCCCGCAGCCGAGGCAGCGTGAGGCTCGCCTCCGACAACCCGCGCGCTTCAGCCCTCATCGATCCCAATTACCTCTCAGAACCTGCGGATCTCAGCATTCTTGCGGAGGGCGTTGCTCTCGCCCGCGACATCGGCGCCGCCTCCGCCTTTGCCGAATGGCGGGCGGAGGAAATCTACCCGGGCCGAAGCTGGGCGAACACCGGCACTCGGCACGACTTCATTCGTCGGGCGTCGAATTCCTTCCACCATCCTGTCGGCACCTGCCGCATCGGGTCCGTCGTTGATGAAGCGCTGCGCGTCAAAGGCATTGCGGGTCTGCGGGTCATCGACGCCTCGGTGCTGCCGGGCATTCCGGCTGCCATGGCCAACGCCGCCGTAACGGCAGTGGCCGAAAAAGCGAGCGACCTCGTGCTTGCAGGATAGAGAGCGCGCGGGCGGACGAGCGGAGCATCGCGTTGCACGAGCCGGCTTGCGCTTGCTCCGCTATTCCTCCCGGTATCCGTACTCCGGCACGTTGCCGGAGTTGCCGTAGTACTTGTACGGCAGGAACTTGCCCGACATCGTGATCTTCACGCGGTCGCCCTTGGGATTGGGGAGGCGTTCGATCGTCATGTCGAAATCGATCGCCGACATGATGCCGTCGCCGAACTCCTCCTCGATCAGCGCCTTCCAGGCCGGGCCGTTGACCATCACCAGCTCGTAGAAGCGATAGATCAACGGGTCGGTCGGCGGCATCGCGACGCCGGCGCCGCGCATCGGCACCTCGTTGAGCAGTGCGGTTTCCGCCTTGGAGAGCCCGAACAGGTCGGCAGCCTTCTCGGCCTGCGGCCGCGTGAGCTTCATCTGGCCGAGCAGCGCGCCAACGATGAGCACCGGCGAGTAGCCGCCGACCTCGTCGCAGATATGCTTCCAGCTCCACCCCTTCTCGCGCTTGATATCGAGGATCTTCTCGGTCAGGCCGGCACGGGTCATCGGGGTCTCCGTTCGCGTCGATGGTGTCGAACCGCCTCAATGCATCTGCACTGCGGCGCGCGGTGCCGTCGCGTCCGGTAGCGAGCCGGGCACGGCCACCACCTGGGCGCGCCCGCGAAGCGCGGGCCGCACCACCGGCACGTGGCGCGGGTCGAGCTGGCGGCCGACCGCGCTGAGGAACGTGCGGCTGCGCGTCACCAGGAAATCGATGATGTGGTTGCGGGTCGCATAGTAGAGCGGATGGCGGTGCACGTCGGTGCGTGCGCGTTCCTTCGGCAGCGGGTTCTCGACCACCTCGGCGATCACCGCATCCGGGCCGTTGGTCATCAGCACGATGCGGTCGGCGAGATAGATCGCCTCGTCGACGTCGTGGGTGATCATGAACACCGTCTGGTCGGTCGTGAGGCAGATCCGTCGCACCTCTTCCTGCAGGGTGCCGCGGGTGAGCGCATCGAGCGCCGAGAACGGCTCGTCCATCAGCATGATTTTCGGCTCGATCGAGAGCGCGCGGGCGATTCCGACGCGTTGCTTCATGCCGCCAGAAAGCTCCGAGGGACGCTTGTGCTCCGCGCCTTTGAGTCCGACCAGGTCGATGAATTTCTGCGCCTGCTCGTTGACTTCGACGTGCGAACGCTTGCGCCATTTCGACGACACCGCATAGGCGACGTTGCCGAGCACGGTGCGCCACGGCAACAGCGCGTGGCTCTGAAAGATGACGGCGCGGTCGAGGCTCGGGCCTTCGATCGCCTGGCCATCGACGATGACGGCACCGTCCGAAGGGACGTCGAGCCCGGCGAGGATGTTGAGCACGGTGGTCTTGCCGCAGCCCGAATGTCCGATGACGCAAACGAATTCGCCGCGCCGCATCGACAGCCACAGCTCCCGGAACACCGTCGTCACCGCCCCGGCCGGCGCCGGGTAGCACTTGGCGATCCCCTCGATCGAGATGAATTTGTCCGGCATGGCGGCTACCCTGCTCCCTCACCCGGAGGAGGGCGAGAAGCGCCCGTCTCGAAGGGCGAGGTCAAGGTCTGGTCGCATTCGCCTGCGGCAACGCAGCGCCTCGCATCCTTCGAGACGCCGCCTTCGGCGGCTCCTCAGGATGAGGCGCGTGCGTTGCGGTTGCCGGGCCATGCGCTCGCTCACTCCGGGAAGGTCACCAGCCGGGCCGCGCGCGCGAGCAGCTGGTCGAGCACCATGCCGACCAGGCCGATGAGCAGGATCGCGGCGATCACGTTGGTGATCGACAGGTTGTTCCACTCGTTCCACACGAAATAGCCGATGCCAGTGCCACCGACCAACATCTCGGCGGCGACGATGACCAGCCACGCGATACCGATCGAGATTCGCATGCCGGTCAGGATCGTCGGCGCCGCCGCCGGCAGAATGATGGTGAAGGCGCGCCGCACGGTACCGACCTCAAGCGTGCGCGCGACGTCGAGCCACTCCCGGCGCACCGAGGCCACGCCGAACGCGGTGTTGATCAGCATCGGCCACAGCGAGCAGATGAAGATCACGAAGATCGCCGACAGCCCGGAATCCTTGATGGTGTAGAGCGCAAGCGGCATCCAGGCGAGCGGCGAGATCGGCTTGAGCACCTGAATGAACGGGTCGAGCGCGCGGCTCATCAGCGGGGACATCCCGATCAGGAAGCCGATCGGGAGCGCCACCGCGACCGCCAGCAGGTAGCCGGCGCCGACGCGCGCCATCGAATAGGCGAGCTGGATGCCGACGCCTTTGTCGTTCGGCCCGTTGTCGTAGGACGGCCGCCTGAGATGCCCCCACATCGTCGCGCCGACGTCGAGCGGCCCCGGCATCACGGACTTGCCCTGGGTCGCGGTGACGCCCATCAGCTTGGCGTATTCCGGATCCATCGGCGCGACCGGTGCAGCCCCGCGGGTGGCGATGTGCCAAACGAGCACGAAGGCGGTGAAAATCGCAACCGACACCACGCGGCGCGCAGCGTGAGCGAGGCGCGCATGGCGCGGTCACCCTCGCCGGGAGGAGACGGGAAGGGCCCCGACCGGGGAGGGTCGTCGGGCCGTGCCCGCCGGGCGGCGAGTGCCGGGTATCGCCGCGCGGACCGATGCTGGTCCGACCCTCGCCGTTCGGGGGCTTTCCCCGTACCGGCAAACCGTACCAAGTGCGGCGCGCGGCGCCATCACGCATCACACCGCGCGCCTGATGGCGAAGCTCTTGACGTACTCGTCCGGCCTGGCCGGATCGAAGGTCTTGCCCATCACGACGAAGCTCTTGCTGGTCGACGGCGGGGGGTTCAGGCCGACTTCCTGCATCAGCTTCGACGTATCGGTGGCGAGGAACACCTGCCGGGCGACACCGGCGTAGTCGACTTCACCCTTGAGCTGCCCCCACCGTTTCATCTGGGTGAGGATCCAGATCGCGAACGATTCCCACGGGAACGGATCGAAATCGATGCGGTCCGGCACCTTGCGGATATTGCCGAGGCCGTCCGCGAAGGTGCCGGTCAGGACCTGCTCGACCACGGTCACCGGCTGATTGAGGTAATTGGCGGGCGCGATCGCTTCGGCGATCTGCTTGCGGTTCTCGGGCTTGGCGGCAAACGCCGTGGCGTCGATGATCGCCTTGAGCAAGGCCGCGTAGGTGTTGGGCATCTGCGTCACGAATTCGCGCGAAGCGGCAAATGCGCAGCACGGATGCCGGTCCCAGATATCCTTCGAGAGCACGTGGATGAACCCGACCCCGTCGTAGACTGCGCGCTGGTTGACGGGGTCGGGCGCCAGGAACCCGTCGATGTTGTCGGCCCGCAGGTTGGCGACCATTTCGGGTGGCGGAACGCTGCGGATCTGGATATCGGCGTCGGGATCGATGCCGTGCTCGGCGACGTAGTAGCGCAGCCGATAGTTGTGCATCGAATAGTCGAACGGCACCGCGAACTTGAAGCCCTTCCAGGACTTGGGGTCGCGCCGATCCTTGTGCTTCACCGCCAGCGTGATCGCCTGGCCGTTGATGTTCTCGACTGCCGGCATCGTGTACGGAATCGGCGTCGAGCCGGCGCCGAGCGTGATCGCGAGCGGCATCGGCGAGAGCATGTGGGCGGCGTCGTATTCCTTGTTGAGCGTCTTGTCGCGAATGACCGCCCAGCCGGCGGTCTTGATCACCTCAACATTGAGACCGTGCTTGGCGTAGAAGCCCATCGGATGGGCCATGATGATCGGCGTCGCGCAGGTGATCGGGATGAAGCCGACCTTGAGGTCCTTCTTCTCGATCGCCCCCAGGGCTTGCGCGAACGCCTCGACCGCGGCGGCGAGCGGGAAGAATTGCGAAAGCGCGGCTAGCGCGGTCGAGGCGCCGACCGACTGCAGGAAGGCGCGGCGCGCCCGCTCGCGCGGGAACATCGCGCGCATGACCGCCGAGGTGACGACCTCCTGGTAGCGTCCTTCGTCGCTCTTCACGGCCGCGCATTGCAGCGCAAGCGCCGCGTCACGATCGTGTTCGGCGGAACTGCGATGCCACCCGCAGGCGCAACCGGCGCGCAGCCGACGGCTGGGGTCGAAGGGGTTGTCGAACGCCGACATTGCCAATGCGCTCCGTCGCTGCCGGCAGCGATCACCGCCCGCAGGCACGCCCGGTGTTGCAACGGCCATGCCAGCCGGCCGCAGCCCTCCAGGCCCGCTTGGTGAGCCGGGCGGGCGGGCAATGTGCGGAGAATCGCGGCAGAGCGCCCGCCAATTGGGCAACCGGTGGCGGCGGGCAGCCCTGCGGGACGCAGCGATGGGTCCTGCGACATGCTGCCGGGCTCGACGCCGCCGAGGGCCCGAACACACATGACCGACAGCATCATGTACCGTGACGGCGACCGCCGCCTGCAGGATCGATTCGACCGTCGGCGAATCTTCGAGCGGCTGGAGCAGAACCTCACCCGCGGAGGGACGCCCGGATTGCTCATTCAAAGGCGGCACGCCCGGCTTCGTTCGGGTGACCGCCCCGGCGGAGCTGGCGTTCCCCGATTGCGACGGCAATGGAATGTTCAGGAGCCTCGGCAACCCCTGGTCAATCCAGATGTCGGCATGCTGTGCAATTGGGTGCAGACGAAACCTGTTTCCGGATGACGCCGGCGCGGTCGAGCGGTTGCGCTACCCCGTTTTTGTGATCGGTTGGGCAAGAATCCAAAGGCTCAGCACCGTATAGAATGTCATCAGCGCCACCATGGGAGCTTGGCTGAGCAGCAGTGTCTTCACGTCGGCCGGAGTGAGCTTCGCAGCTTGAAGATGAGCGAGCAACACCGCGATTATGTGACCGGAAACGATGAACACAATTGACGCATACCACACGAAGCGAGAGTCAATGACACTGAAGTCAATCAGATAGAGCCGAGTTCCAAACAGGTTCCATTGCAGAGCAAAGGGATCGGAAGCAATCGGAATAGCAAACTGACCGGCGATCAGCAAATACGAGAGGTAATGCGACAAATGATAGCCAATTGAGATTGGCACGATCGTCAGCACCATGCGACAAGCTATATCGCGAGTCGAAGTGGTCACGTTTCTGTTCGAAAGAATCCCTGCAATGCTACGCGCAACCAAAAGATAAAGCAGGGAAAAAATAATCGGGAACAAGATCAGGCCCGCGGTCGAAGTTGCCATTCCGATGAGGGCGGGGCTCAAACCAAGAAAATTGCTGGTCACCGCCGTCTCATGGATGGTCGCCCACAGCGGTGTCTCAAGCAACCCGTCGAAGGTTACCGTTGCCAGCATAAGAAGGACAAACGCAGCCAGCGAGATCGGTACGGGTGTTTCGGTCACCAATCCCGACGCAGGAGGCCTGATCACAATCAGATCGCTCTCTTCCATCTTACGCAAGTCGACGACTGAGAATCTGGCAAAAAGCCCAAACGCAACCGAGAATAATTCCACCTTCTCCAGCCAGGTCTCCCGGCCGAATAAGTACATCCCCAACCAAGTTAGGACCGAGTAACCGGACAAAAGCGTCGCGAGCGCAAATGGACGATCACGACCCGGCCACACCAATTCCAGCCACGCGAACCCCCAAAATAATGCGAACGCAGGCCAGGCCCCGGCGATAGACGGATAAGCGAAGCGGCTTTTGCGTCCTCGACGCATCATCCGCGCGCGAAGCCATTCGGCGAACCGAAACAGGTTGTCCCAAGGATTGATAAGGAGCCAGATATTTCCAAGAAGTGCGCAGATATACGCGACCCCGACCCAACCGATCACCCAGACGAACACCGGGAGCGGGTTTTTGAACGGATCCCTGCTTCCAAACAATCCGGCACCAAGCAGCAGAATGAAGCCAATACTTGCAATGCACCTTATTGCCAACCCGAAATAGGCCGGCCACGCGGCATTTCGCAAATCGATCAGGGTGCAGGATAGCTCGCCGTAACCCTTCTTCGCCTGCTCTCCTCGGTAGAATGCAGCAGGCACGAGACAACTGAACGCCACCACTACAGCTGCCGCAACCAGGTAAAGCTCTAGCGGAAGTGGAAGGTCATATCGTTCGCCCATCCCGTGGGCGGCTAAAGGGTCGATCGTTATCAGGAGCAGGACGCAACTGAGAGATGCCGACCGCGCCATTTTCCTACCGCGGATGGACTTCTATGTATCCCAATACATGGTGCTTTCCGGATGCGTGGGCTTCCAATGGGAAACGGCCGAGGATCTTGGCGTGAAAGCGCATCGTCACGATTTCGTCCGGACTGGTGCGGACGAGAAGATCATAGCCGTGAAGGTGGGCATTGATTGCGTCAGTCGACCTGATTCGGAGATCGACCTGATCGTCACGCTGCACCTTGACCGTATCAAAGCGCTTCCCGTTAGCTACTGATATCTCAATCACTTTTGCCTCTTGCCCGAGGCTGCCGCTGGGAAAAGCTGGCGGCGCGGCCATAGCCAGCACAACTGCGCTCAACGCCCGCGTCCATGTATTCATGGTATAGCTTACACCCTACCCCACTGGATAACTGATCATATCAACTCTTCAATTGCGGACCAAGAGTATTGGTGCCAAACTGGTAAGGTGAAGTAGGAGTGTCCCTTGGGCGCGGACCGAAAGCCGAGCCCGGATCTTTGGCACGATGACGCCTTTTCCCGTCGCGATCGAGGATCGCGATGGACGATCAGGCGCACGGAGGGTGACATGAAGCATGTCTTTCAATTGGCGACCTTTGCGGCGACAATGGTGGCGACGTTCGTCTCGGTAACGCCGGCACGCAGTGAGGTCCTTGCTCTTCTAATTTATGAAAGCAAATCTCCCGAAGCCTTGAAGGCTTATTCGAGCCCCGTAAGAGGGAAGGAGCGTTTCGAGGCAATCGGCGTCATGGACGTCGATCCGAAATCCCCCCAGTTCGGAAAGATAATAAGAGAGCTTCCCCTGCCCCCCGATTGGGTTGCCCATCATATCTTTTATAACCGAGACCAGACCAAAGTGTATGCAACCTCTCTCGGCAAGGGCGAGCTCCGTGTCATTGATACGACCAAGGAGGATCTGCCAATCAAGACAATAGCCGTCCCCGAGTGCCAAGTTGGCGAAGACGTCGTCTTTTCCGAGGACAACAAGAGGTGGTTTCTTACGTGCATGGGATCTCAAAACGTCGTCGAGGGTGACGCCGTCAAAGACGAGAAAATTCGCTCCCTTGCGCTGCCCAAGCCATATCCCCATGGCATAGCAATCCACAGCGGCATCGATCGGATATTGGCAACTTCGACTGTAAGGGCCACAGATCTTGGCGATGCTGGCGACAGCATCAGCGTTCTGAAGGCGTCGACCGGCGAGGCTCTCGGCTCGTTCCGGGTATCAAAAAAGCCAGAGCCGGGGCGAGAGGCGCCGGTGGAAGTATTCTTCGTGCCAAACTCAACGCCCCCCGTCGCCTACATCACGAACATGTATGGCGCATCACTTTGGGCAGCCACATGGAACCCTGAGAAGCAGAGCTTCGACGCGTCCGAGGCATTCGACTTTGCGCCACATAATGCGGCTGTCCCTCTCGAGATGTACACCAACGACAACAACACGCGACTATATGTAACAACCGCGAAGCCGGGTCATATGCATATCTTCGACATCTCGGCTGGGCTGGCGAAGCCAAAGCTGCTGCAATCGATAGCAACGGCAGAAGGAGCTCATCATATTGCGTTCAATAAGGACATGTCGATGGCATGGGTTCAGAACTCGCTTATCAATCTGCCCGGCATGAACGACGGGTCGATTACCGTTGTTGATCTCAAGCAGGGGAAAGTGGTCGCGAGCATCGACACCTTGAAGAACGATGGCCTGGCCGCAAACTGCATCGTCTTGTTGCCCAAGTGGAATCATCTGGCTGGTCATTGAGTCTCCTCGCCTCGCTGGAAGGATAACCTTATCGGCCGTCAGCGCTGCCTCAAGCGCTGACGGCCGCGCGATCAATGCCCAAGATCCGAATGTAGACGGGGGATAGGGATGAGCGACTGGCCTATCCTGGGCGGAGTTGCTTCACGGCGCTCGCGCTCGCGCGCCAACCTGCGGCCGCTGGCCCCTGGCCCGGGACCTGAACCTCACCTCCAACCGTCAATCATGGAACGTCAAGTCCATGTACTGGCCGAGTTGGATGTCGCGCCACCGAGAACCCTCCATAGCGCGCCACTGGTCAAGAGCAGTCCGCTGTCTCCTCCTGTCAGAAGCATGATCGAAGCACGTGAGTTCGGCCGTCGCTTCGATGCAGATCTGTTCGATGTTGCTGCCGCGGAACAACAACTACCCGGGCTAACCGCGCCCGAGGGCGATGTCCTCTTTCTTGCGGACGATACATCGCTCGACAGCTTGTCCGAGTCCGTCGACGTCCTGCTTCAGCACCGAAAGCGTCTTCTGTCTCGAACCGCCGGCGGAAAGACCGGCCGAAGGCGCGTGCTTATCATAGGGGCTGGGCCGGCAGGCCTGATTTCCGCTGTCCAGCTTGCCCTGCGTGATCATCACGTTGTTCTGGTGGAACAGCGCGACGTGTACTCACGAAATCGATATATCGGAGTGTACAAAGAAGTGACGCACCTAATGGCAGCCCTTGGGATGCCGGAGCGTATGACGTACGATTTTTCGCAATACCGCGGCAAACGCGGGATCATGCTGGCTGACATTCAAACGTTCCTTCACGGGATCGCGCTGAAGCTTGGTGTCGTGATTTATACCGGCGCAGCGCCTCGCGACCTCTCCCTGGAAACTTTGAAAGCGGGCGAGGTTGAGCTGCAGAGGGCGCAACAATCGAGATCGCAATCAACCGCGTCTGTCGGGATGACCCGATGGCAGTACGATTGCCTTTGCCGCACATCGTCCGCGGTCAAGATCCAGTTCGACGCCATTCTCGAGGCAAGCGGCGGGCGCAGCGGCCTTAGAGAGATACTGGTCGGAAAAGAAAACGTGGTCACACTTCACGAAATCGGCAGGGCCGCGGCCGATCAGGACCCGACATTGGCATCGTCTTTCGATGATCCTGACGACCACTGTGCAGAGTACGTCGAATCCGGCTACGGCTGCCCACCAAGCTTGAAGCCTGTTTTTGCCGCCGCATTGTTATCGGGTGAAAAGCACACCATCCCCGAAGAAATTCCGTGCTTTGTGTCGAACATCGATGCGTCCATTTTCAAGCTGCCCATGCAGCAGTCGGAGGGTTCGCTCGGCCTTGCCTCGAAGATCGGCGATCGCACCCTGAATATTCCGCATGACTGGGTCGTCCTGGAATGCAGAGTGTCCGATCAACGCCTTTCGCGTTATCATATCGAAGGGCCGCTGCCGCAACAATTCGAGTTCGGCGGCAGAAGCTACCCGACACACGCCGTACTCGAAAAGCTGAACCCGGTTGGCCTGCTGGTTAGAATACTATACGCAATGGGAGTTCCTTTTCACGCCATCGATCGGCGCCAGCTCGTCGACTTCTATGAAGCCGAGTCGTCCCAAACTGATGCAAGCGATATCGTTGGCACCTGGATAGGCCGATTTCGCGGAGTACGCGTCGGTGGCCCAAATCCAATTTGGTACGGAAATGTCCCCGGCTCGGACACGATCGAATATGGCATAATTGGCGAGTCGTTGCAAAATGCGTGGTATCGATTCGGAGTCGGTGTCGACGACGCGTTTAAGGGTGCGGAATACTTCGCTGACTGCCTTGAGCTGCCGCCCGATCAACGTCGCGAACACGCATTGCGGCTGGAACGAACAATGCGATCGCGCGCGGTACAGATTTTGTACCACTTGTTTGCGGTTGCTCGGAACAGCGATCAGGGCGTCGTCAGCGCCGTACTGACGGAATATCATATGGAGGAACAGCATAACACCAATCTGGTGGAAGCTCGTCTCCGCGAGATTACCGCTGAGGGCAAGGAGATCCTAGCCATTCAAGCCGACATCTGTCAGGGAGACTCGAGTCCGTTGATTGAGGATGCCCTCAACACTGTCAGAGCCGCGTGCTGTCATCGGGCGCTCGAGGTTCTCAAGTCATTCAGTTATCGCGTCGAGCCGCTCCTTCAGGCAATGAATGCAATCGATTGTGCGGACGATCAGTGGCCCGACAGGACGCGCGCGCTTTTGGACGAAACACTATCGGAAGACCACAAGATTCTGTTCACGCCACTTCTTGAGAAGCCGTTGCGAAAGTCGGAAGGGCAGGGCCAGTCGGCTCTTCAGCAAGAAAGGGTGATCGAGCTGGCAGCGAATCGGTACTCATGGGTGACGCCTTGGTTGCGCGCGTGCGCATTGCGCGCCCTGGATCGGTCCCTTCCCAATGCGATTGCAATATTGAATGTGGCGGCCGGCGACAACGACCAGCTGATCTCGGAGGTGGCGCGTTCAGCACTTTGCGAAGGTCGCGATGGGACGCAAGTTCGCTCTAGCTTGTTCGAGCGGGTTCTGGCGCTCAAGCGGGTCAGTATTTTTGTCGAGATCCCACACCAGCTCCTATGCGAGATCGCGACCATGTTGACGGAACGCCGTGCCGACCCGCAGCAAGATATCATCGTGAAGGGAGATGTCGGCGACTCCTTGTATATTATCGCGGAGGGGCTTGTGACCGTTCACGATGGTCACACGAAACTGCGCGACATGGGCGAGCACGAGTTTTTCGGTGAGCTTTCCCTTCTCGATTCCGAACCTCGAGCGGCGACGGTGACTGCAATTCGGCCAACACGTCTGTTTCGCTTGGAACAAGAGGATTTCTATACGACGATGCAAGCTCATCCGGAGATCGTGCGCGCGTTAAATAAGGCATTGTGCCGGCTTGTGCGCGGCACTTGAGATCATGACATTGGATGCATTGCAAGCGCCCGTATTCATTGCACCGCCGAAAACGGTCGACTCCGACCTTGCGGCACGCATGTCCTCGATACCTCTATATGCCAACCTTAACGGGGAGGAAAGAGCTGACGTTGCCATGGGCTTGCGGCTGCTTAGATTTGATCAAGGAGATATAATCGTTCGGCAGGGCAGCAAGGCAGATGGCCTCTATTTCATCCTCCGTGGCGAGGTAGAGGTGACGATTGCCTTGCCCGGTGGCGGCGCACTATGGGTTACGGACCTCACCGACGGGAATCTGATCGGCGAGTTGGCGATGATCCGCTCGGCACCGCGCAATGCCACTGTGAGGGCCAAGTCATTGGTCGAGGCTATATTCGCAGATTGGCGATTCCTCACAGCGGCTCTCGCCCAATTGCGACCTGGCGCATTCAAGGTCTTTCGCAATATTTCGAGTGTTCTTGCAGAGCGCATGCGTAGCCTGCACGGAAAAATTCATTCGGTCGCCTTGAGAGCGGATCGTCCCTATGAACTGCTTCGGGTATCGCCGAGCAAAGCCTCCGGCCACACGGCGTCTTTGGACTTTAACGTCAATGCGTTCCTGCCAGTCTTGCCCTGTTTTCGCGACTTCAGCCTGCAGTCCATTGATGCAGTGCGATCTCGTGCGAGTATGATCGAGGTCGAGCGAGGAAAGGAGATAGTAAAACTAAACGACCCTGCAGAACTGGCTTATATCGTCGTACGTGGCGCGGTGGCATCGGGATTTACTGCGCTTGGCGGGTTTCATCTTGCAAGCGTTCGTGGCCCGGGGTGTTTTTGCAACGTTGCTTCCATGATTGATTTGTCCCCAGCCAGCGCATCGTTCTTGGCTTGCGAGAATGCCATTCTATTGGAAATGGAGATAAAACAATTCAGGGAAGTCATTGCGGGGACGGATGAGACGGCCTACGCATTTTTGAGCGCCGTGGTGCAGGATCAGGCGAATTCTCTAGCTCGGACGATGAACCATTTCAAACGTATCGCTGGACTAACGCGGATGATCAGCCAGTTCCGGGCGGGATCCAAGGGTGAGCTGTCGCTCGACATTGCGTAAGACAGATTCGGGCGCTCTTCAAATCTCCAACGGGAAAACCTCGATGGTGGGCTTGGAATCCAGAAGCGAGCCGAAAACCGCACTGTACTCGGGAACCTCGGACCAGAACGTTGTATCTTTCGTCAATGGCTCCGATGCGATCAGGAGGGAAGTGGCCGTTTCCTCACCGCCGATCATTTTCCACTCGCCATCATGCAGTCCAAAATCCCTGCCGGTTGTATACCAAAGGCTGAGATATGAGAGATTTGCTTCGTGAATGTCGTAAGGCTGCTCTGTGGAATAGCAACCGAAGTCGAAGCAGTAACGGACGCCCAACACCTTGGTGCCTGTCGCTATGAAAAGGTTTAATGACGATGAGATATCAATCTTATGCTTCGCTCGTATCTTCCGAATGATGGAAAGCGATTGACGAACTGCTTCAACAAGCTCTGGCCCATCGGGCGAGGCGCAGGGGTTGTCAAGCTGCGAAAGTATCAATGCATAGATCCACTCACTGTCTGTTGATCCGGAGATCTGTCGGAAAAACTCTGGTTTGATGAAGCGCAATAAATCTTGCTTCATCATACTGATTCTATATAGGTCTCCATTGTGGGCCAGCGCTATCTTGCAGTTCGAGAAACAAAACGGGTGCGCGTTCAGCTCGGACACCTGCGAGGTTGTGGTGTATGCGACCCCACGGACGTGGGAGATCACGCATTCGGGGCTTAGCTTCTCCGCAAGGGCCTTGAGATTTCTGTCGAATACCGGAAGCGATGAGGTCGCATAACGAAACGGCAAGTCCGGATTATGCGACCGGCTGTCCCATGCCATGACACCAAATCCGGCCAAATTCAGCAAGTGGAGCTTGCCCGGCAGCAGTGCTTGGTTCACCAAAGAGTTGTCTGGCCGATATAGGAGATTGGTCAATGGGATGGGCTGCCCCAGATAGATTAGAGCTCGGCACATCGCGCACTCCTCTCCGCAGTGATAGGGCCAGACAAGCTTACTTATCCCCTGTCCGTGTCGAACAGAATAAGGGTCAGGCATCAAATAGTCGAGTGAACAGTGGTTGGGATGCCCGCTTAGCAGGCGAGCAGTAAGAACCGGCGAATTGAGACCCCTCTCTCAGTTGGCACAACCGGGGTGGCTGAGGCCATACAGTTGCTTCCAGTGGGAGAACGCGGCCTGCAGACTCCCACATGCCGGCAGGCCTCCTCGAACTTGGTGCGAAGCTCAGCTTGGGGGGCACAGCGGCTCACTCCCTGCGTCGAAAAGTTCACTCCGCCTTGATGCCGGCGGCGCGGATGACTGACCACCACTTCGCCATCTCGGCCCGCTGCAGCACCGAGCGAGTAATGCCCCGGCAACCTCCGCTTCCGCGTGCCGAGGAAGCAGCGCAACCGCACCCTGATCCGATGCGCGCGTGAACTGCAAGCGCTACTTCGCCTCGAGCGCAGTGACCGGCTCCCAACCCGGGCCAGGCGGCTGCCGGACGAACGCGGCTGCCCGCTCCACGAACAACGCCGCCGGCGGATCGACCGCCGCGATCTGCGCAAAGCGCCCGGCGGCACCGGCGAAGTCGCGGGCGCGCCAGCAGGCGAGGCCTTCGGCATAGACAGCGGCGCGCGCCTTCTGCTCCGCCGCCGCCTCCGCGCACGCCGCCAGCGGCTCGAAGATCCGCACCGGCCTCGCCCGGCCGCTGACGCGGACCGCGTCGAGCTCGCGCCAGACGAGCGTGCCGGCGAGCGCAACGGTCGTTTCCGAGGCCATGATCGTGGTGGCGAAGTACTTGTTGGCCCCCTCGAGCCGCGAGGCGAGGTTCACCGTGTCGCCCATGGCAGTGTAGTTGAAGTGCCGCAGCGAGCCGATATTACCGACCAGCGCCTCGCCGGTGTTCAGCCCGATGCGGCATCTGAGCATGTGACCCTTGAAGGCGGGCGCGCTGCGATTGAGCTCCTCGAGCCGCTCTCTGCAGGCGATCGCCGCCCGCACCGAGTCGACGGCGTGATTCGGATCGTCGAGCGGCGCGCCGAACACCGCCACGATCGCGTCGCCGATGTACTTGTCGACGAAGCCGCCGTGCGCCTGGATGATGTCGGTCATCGCCGTGAGATATGTGTTCATCAGCGCCACCAGCTCACCCGGCGTCATCGTCTCGGAGAACGACGAGAACCCGGCGACGTCGGAAAAGAACACGGTGATGTTGCGCATCTCGCCGCCGAGCACCGGCGGCCTGTTGGAGGCGATCAGCTTCTCGACGACTTCGGGCGCGAGATAGAGCGCAAAGCTCTGGCGCAGGAAGCGCTTGTCCCGGTCGGCCGTGACCAGACGGTAGCCGATCGTGGCGCCGAGCGCGAGCAGCCCGGCGATCACGGGCTCGGAGAGCGGCAAAGCCAGGGCGCGGGTGAAGGCCGCCGTGGCGGCGCCCGACCACAACACCACGAGGCCGAGGTAGGCGAACGTGGCGGAGAGCGGAGCCAGCACCAGCGCCGCCGCCGCAATCAGCGCGGCACCCGCGACGGCGACGAGGATGCTACCGACCGGCCCAAACTCGGTGAGCGCGTCGCGGCGGATCAGGTTGTTGACCGCCGTCGCGTGCACGTACACGCCGGCGATCGAGTCACGGGCGAAACGGCCGACGGGTGGCGCGGCGAGCGCGCAGTGCGCCGCACGTGCGCCCTCCGGTGCGGTCGCGAAGCGCTTCGAGGTAAGCCGGCGGTCCTCGGAATCGAGCACGGTGCCGACCAGCACGACTTTCCCACCGAAATGGCGGCGAAAAAACTCCTGATCACCCTTCTCGGCGCAGGCCCGCAGGTCGGCCAGCGAATAGGTCGGGATGTCGTCGGCGCCGCCTTCGAAATTCAGTGTCATTGTATTCGGGACGGCCGCGGGTATCCGGTAGCCGGCCAGCGTCATCGCGCCGTCCTTCGCGTATTCCGGGGCAGCGCCTTGCGCGCGCGACGCCAGTTCGACGGCCATCGAGGTCACCGTTGCACCGTCCACCTCGAACGTGAGGGGAAGGCGACGCACGACGTCGTCACGATCCGTGTATACGTTGAGCGCGCGGATATTGCGCATCTGACCAACCGCCGCGCGCTGACCGGGTGACGGCATGATCGGGTGATCCTGATGCTGGATCTGGCCGAGAACGAGCTTGCCGGAACGGCTGGCGGCGGCGAGCGCGCGCAGGAAGTCGCGGTCGAATCCGCGCACCTTCGCGCCAAGCGTGCCGTCCCCGAACGGAATCTCGGATTGCTCGATCGAGGTCGGGAAGACGATGTCAAAGCCGACGACCGTGGCGCCACCCTCGATGACCGCCGTGACGACCCTGCCGATTTCGGGCGTCCAGGTGACGTTCGGCGTGCCGGTGAAAGGCGGCGTGCGGTAGGTTTCCTCGTCGAGCGCGACCACCACGCTGTGGGACGCGGCCGGATCGCGAGCCGGCCCGAACGCAAGCCAGCGCAGCGCCGTGAGCGCATCGATCGACACGTCGTGCAGCAGGCCGAAGGCGGGCGATGCGGCGGCGATGCCGGCGGCGAGCGCAATCGCCGCGGCAACGAGTGCGTCGCGCCGGCGTGTCGGCATCTGGCGTGACGAGATCAGCTCGCCGGCGGGAAGCGCAGCAGGCGGCCGATGATCGGCACGCCGCGCGCCTTGGCGTCGGCATCGACCCTGAAGACTATCTCCCGCGAACCGATGGTGGCGCGGTAGGTTCCGCCCGCCGTGAGCGTCTTGTTGACTGCCGCAAAGTCGAAGAACGACCTCCGGGTGCCGGGCCTCGCCGGCAGCGTGGCAGTGTGATGTTCGCCCGGGCGATCGGTCCGCACCACCGCCAGCACCGCGCCGGCCGGCGCCTCGATGACCGGGAAGAGGCCGTACAGCGTCAGCGGCGGTTCCTCGTCCGCGCCACGAAAACTGGTGCCGGCGCTCTGGTTGGCCAGTCTCGGCGTGAGCGCAATCTTGCCCCCGTCGCACATCACTTTCGTGCGAGCGACCGTGCCGCCGTGCACATCGCTCTGCTCGCGGTAGACGATCACCGTGCCGCCTGTGATCGTTTCGTGCCAACAGGACGTCAGATAGCCGAGCACGATCGAATCCCGGGATCCGAGCTGGATCACCTTGCCGATCGGGACATAATCCATGAGCGCGACGCCGACGGGATTTCCGCGCACCTCCTCGACCAGGGCGACGGGTGCCTGGGCGGGGGCCGGCGACGCGAACATCATGACAGCGGCAGCTGCAAGCGCCGACGACATAGCCGCTCGCATGCAGGCCCTCCAGGTCTGTTTATTGGTCATCCGGCCAGCTTCCGCGATCGTGCAAGGATTCTCACGGGAATTTAGAGCAGCGGAAGTCGACAGTCGACAGGCCACCCTCCACGATACCGCCAGGGCACGACCTCCCAGGCCCTGCGTCAGTCGCCGGTGACCTGCGGCTCAAGCTGGCCGCCGGCTGCCCAAAATCGCTGCCAATTCAGCTATGGACCTGTGCGGCGTGTACTATCCCGACCGCGTCGGGCGATGAAAAAGCCCCGCTGTGGGGCGGGGCTTCGGCTTTTGAAACGACCCAGGCGTGGCCTTTAGAAAGCAGGCCCCCATGATTCGACCGGAAGACTTTTGGATGCTCTGTACATTTGTGCAAAGGGCGTGTCGAAGTGCCTCCCGGAAGCGCTGATGTCGACCCCGCCGCTGCCCACATACGGCTTCGGCGTCATCGCGGAAACCGCCACTGCCATCAAAGGAACCGCTACTGCTGCGAGGATCGAGGCAAGGACTAGACGCGCCCGGCGCCTGGGATCCTCGTCTTTGTAGCGATGCTCGTATTTGCTGACCATGGCGTTCCCCCTCGCTGAAAGAAGAAGCTGAGGGCAACAATAGGGGCTCCCTATCGATCTGAGTGTGAACCAGTTCACAGGGCAACTTGAAAATCTGCGCCTGGGCGGCACGACGCACGCCGAGGTCCTACAGAGGAGGGCCGGGCGAGGGTCAGCAGCGAGGGTTCAGTACCAAAGTCTGGACGCCGGCCACGGGACCTCCGCGTATCGAATGGCATGGCTCACCACTGCTCGACTGAGCTTACCTCGAATCAGGCCTTTTCGGCTTTTGTTTTTCCGATACCGCAGCACGATTCATCACGGGAACCGCCGGCGACGAGGCCGCACGCCAGCCGCAGCTTCACCGCGACAACATGAGCGGCCATCGCATCGCTCACAATCGCGGGCCCATCGCCGGCCGGCCCGACCTTGTCGACACAGCAGAAACGAGTCAGTCTCGTGGTCGCCCGCTTGCTGCGGGAGTTGCCAAGCAATTGGCCCGGAGCGAGGCTGCGTGCGCATACGGTTCTGGGGAACTCGCGGTTCGATTGCCAAGCCCGGACCGAGCACCGCTCGCTACGGAGGAAACACCGCCTGTATCGAAATACGGTCGACGCGCGGCACACTGGTCATCATCGATTGCGGAACTGGAGGGCACGCGCTCGGCCAGAAACTGATGTCGGCAGGCGCCGAGGGCGTGTGCGGTCACATTCTAATCAGCCACACGCACTGGGATCACATCCAGGGCATCCCGTTCTTTGCGCCGCTGTTCGGGCCCGGCAATGATTGGAGCATCTATGGCCCCAAGGGAATGGGTCAATCCTTGCGCGACACCCTGACCGGACAGATGCAATATACATACTTTCCCATCACGCTTGATCAGTGCGCCGCCAGGATTCGCTATCACGATCTGGTAGAGGGCGCTTTCGAGATCGAAGATGTCAAGGTTTATACTCAGTACCTCAATCATCCGGCGCTCACGCTCGGCTATCGGTTGGAGGCGGACGGGGTGGCTGTGGTGTATTGCAGCGATCACGAACCGTACTCGCGCGAGCTCGCAACCGGAGCCGGAGAAATCATCGGGCAAGACCTGCGGCACGCTGAATTCATCGATCGGGCGGATCTTCTCATTCATGATGCACAATACACGGCCGAGGAATACCAGACCAAGGTCGGGTGGGGCCACAGTTCGTTCGAATACGTGATGAGGCTCTGCCAGTTCGCAGACGTGAAGCGGGTCGCATTGACCCATCACGACCCGCTGCGCGGTGACGATGCGCTCGACCGCGTGCTGACACGCGTGCGTGGGCAGGCGCGCGAAACCGGTTCCTCGTTGGATGTCTTTGCAGCGGCCGAAGGGCAGGTCGTCGAAGTCGTATCTTCAGCCGTTATGCGTTTGCCACGTCGCGCCGGAAGGTTCCGCGCCGAGACGCGGATCGAGCCGGCGCTCGCCGAGTGCTCCGTCCTGTTGGGCATGGCGGACACCAGAACGGCGGCCGCGCTTGCCGAGGTAATTCGTGATGAAGGCATGCGCGTCAGCCCTTTCTCGGACGCACAAGAAGCGCAAGACTTGATTGCGAAAGATCGCCCCGCGCTGGCGATCCTCGAGCACGACCCGCCGGGCATCGACGGCATGTCGACCTGCCGTGCGATTCGGGCCCATGAGAGTGATCACAAGTACCAGGTTCCCGTGGTCATGGTCGCTGCACAGGAGGACCAGGCGGCTGGCGCCGCAGCAGGCGTGACGGATTGGCTGGTCAGACCGTTCAGCGACGCTTATGCCCGGACCAAGATCCGCGCATGGGTATTCCGCACCACGTGCCAATGGATGCGCGGGGCCACGCCAGACGAGGAGGGTCGCTTGGCATCGCTCGCGCAAGTTCGATCGCATCACGCGTCTCGCCTCCGCGTTGTTCGATGCGCCAATCGCTCTCGTCGGCCTGATCGACGGCGTGACGCGCCTCAGCGTCTCCTGCCATGGACCGGATTGCTGGCATCGCGACGACGTTGATGTGTCCCGGCATGGCGACGACGTGATCGTCGTCGAGCTTGGCCGGCGGTTCTTTTGCTCGCAATGCGGTAACGCCCGGGCCGACTGGCGACAATATGCCGAGCATTATCGGGCGATGCGACTTTAACCGCCGACCGGCACGCCGGCGGTAACATTCAACTGCAGTCGAGCGGCGTGCGTGTGGTTAGATGCCGGACATAAGCGGAGCGCAAGTCAGACCGGGTACCTGGCATGCAGACCGATCGTCTTGCGGAGCTGGATCACCAAATCCGTAGAATCGAAACGTTCATCGAGCGCCGGTGGTCGGCGACCAATGTGGCGCTTAGCGCGTCGTGCCGCTGCCTAATCAGAACGACCCGCTCGACATCCAGCCCCATGGACAAGTTCTGTTTGGCGGTTTCGCGATTGCATCCAGCCGAGCAGTACGAGCGGCTATCAGCGTACCGGTGCGGACAGCTTGCGCCTGGGTCCTGCCCGCCCCGGCTCTGGCACTGGCGTCGCTTCAGCGTAGGACGGCGCCGG